>Ga0214921_10003020_pt1 | contig 26461 bp, 21 predicted proteins | sample LL1505_MetaG_FD_177992 | JGI IMG/M metagenome (GOLD analysis project Ga0214921, IMG submission 177992) | Freshwater microbial communities from Lake Lanier, Atlanta, Georgia, United States - LL-1505 | ecosystem: Environmental > Aquatic > Freshwater > Lake | place: USA: Georgia | collected... | reverse complement strand
GTACCTACCATAGATAAATTGGTAGAAAAAGTGCCATCTCCCCATGAAAAGGTTTGCGTTACCGTATTATTTACAGCAGCATTGAACGTAAACAATGCAGAATCAATGGAACCACAATTTTTAAAAATGGTTTGTCCTGCCTGAACCATGGTACCATAACCTCCCCCAGAGGAAACCAGTGTTAGGGCAGCATTCGGATTAGCGACAACCACGATGTTTCGAGTAAACACATGATTTCCTGTGCCGTTTTGATTGTTAACCGTTAAGGTAACCGTAGTTGCCCCCGGCGTGCCGTAGGTAACCGTGTGCGGACCCACCGTATTCGCGGTGGCAGGGGAAGCACCAACCCCTGTTCCAAAATTCCAAGAATAGGTTGTTCCGGCCAATGTTTGATTAGAGGTATTATTATACGTTACCGTACTTCCTTGGCACAAGGTAATGGTGCCTCCCACAGCTGCAGGCAAGGAACTAAAACTTGGCACCGGGGTTTGGCTATAGGCTATGCTGACGAAAGCGAAAGCAAAAAAACCAATTATTTTGTGCAACATAGTTGTTGTTTAGAATTTTACTTTACAAAGGTAAACAAAATAAAAACAATGCTTCAAAACCAGGTTTTTTCCTTTTTTAAGCATATCATTGTTTGAAACTCTGCTGTCCCTTCCTTTGGAATGTAATTATACACCCATTGCGCATTTGGAGGCATGCTAAGTAGTATAGACTCCGTTCTTCCGTTGGAGATGATCCCGAATTTTGTGCCTCGATCGAACAATAAATTATACTCCACATATCTTGACCAACGGAGCGCTTGCCAGCGAAGTTCTGCCTCAGATGGCGTGTCGAACGATAAAGCTGTTTGATCCCTATATAATGAAGGGAACAATCTACCGAGACCTAAACAAAACTCCATGATACGTTGACGCTCTACGACATCATGCGGCTTTAAATGGTCGAAGAAAATGCCCCCAACGCCACGGGTTTCCTCGCGATGGGGCAAATAAAAATAATCGTCGGCCCATTCCTTATACTTGGTGTAACTCTCGGATGAAAAGGAATCGCACGTTTCTTTTAATGCCCGATGAAAGGCCTTGGCGCGGTCAATATCAACGTAAATAGGGGTCAAATCAATCCCTCCCCCAAACCAACATTCCCCTAAATCGGTTTCAAAATACCGAACGTTCATGTGCATGGTAGGATGCATCGGATGCCGAGAATGCATGACTACAGAAACCCCTGTGGCTAAAAAAGTAGCCCCCTGCATCGTCATTTGATCACGCATCAGGGCAGTAATGGGTCCTTCCACCTTGGAAAAAGCGACACCACCTTTGATAATTTTAGCGCCATCTTCCATTATCATCGTAATGCCCCCTCCTCCTTCCTTCCGAACCCATTCATCGGAGATAAAGTTACCCTTACCGTCGATTTCGGTTAATTTTGAGGCAATAAATTGCTGCAATTGCTGAAATTGATTCGCAATCGCTTCACTCGTCAAGGCTGGCATTTTTTTCCTGTTTAAAATTTCGAAAACGGCAACATTGTAATCCATAATTACCGTGATAAAAAGCATCGGATTGACGGTAATCTAAACTCAAAAGATAACCCTGGTAAGGAAAAGAATTCCCACAACCTGAAATCCAACGACTAAACCCAAAAATTATATCGAATCCAAACAGGGCATATTTGCTTAAATCTGCACCGTAGTTCGAACGGTACTTCTTGTGAAAAGCTTTCACCGAAGCCTCGGAATAATCCATGCACCCCGTGCTGAAATAAAAAAAATCACTTTCATTGCTGATACTTGCATTCAGTTCTTTCCAATCGGTCCATTCTTTTAAACCAATCAGTTTATGGACTACGGGAGCGCTTTTAACATTTTTGGTTAAATTCACCACCAAGGATTTTTCTGTCGATAAACAAAAAATCACGCACGGTTTTTCAGCCATTAAAAATGCCTTTAAGGTGGGCAAATCTGCTGAAATAATGCGGGTACCTTTTGTGGCCAATTGTCGGAATTGTTGCAGGAAACGGGTTTCGCGACTCGTATCCGTGGCAAGGTTGGTGCGGTACAGAATGATCTGCTCTGTGGATGACCTTTCAACCGCTAAATTCACCATGTAATCTATCTGACGTTCGATCTCCGTATGCAACGTAAAAACAAAAGGATTACGTTTCATTCCATCGCTTATGGCGACGCCTTGAAGCACCATCGGAATTTTATTTTTTGCACAATATTGGGCTAATTTTTCCGATTCGGCGGATTGCATAGGCCCTACGAGCAAATCGAAATTTTTAAGCTTATCGGAAGCGACCAAACGATCTACCGATTCACTTTCCGACCAACAATCAAAAAACTGTACTTCGCCTTCGCAACCCAATCGATTCAAGGAGTCAATAGCCAGTTTTGCTCCCATATAAAATTCCAAGGAATTTTTAGGAACACCTTGGGTAGGGATTTTAACCGTGTCGGCTCCAAACGGAAGAAAAACTCCGATTCGACGGAATTTCTTTTCCGGTTTTGGCAGGGGCCATGCTTGATTTCGGTTGACGGCTGGTTTAGGAATTGCCTTCATCGGCGGAATCACCCCTGCAGCGACCGAAACAGTGTCTTTCATCAACGGGATTTTTAACGTCGTGCCAGCCGCGAGCCTACTGTTGGTTAATCCGTTCACTTCCTTCAGTTTTTTGGCACTTGTAAAAAAACGTTTTGCAACGGAATGTATAGTTTCCCCGTTTTTAACTTGGTAGAGTAACAGCGTATCCTGAAAATCAAATCCGCGGTAGGTTACTTCGGTTTTTACTTGTTCTAAGGGTAATTTCGCTTCAATGGCCGTCGCCTCAAATAAGGTTACCGGGAAACGAACCACCCCTTGCTTGATGAAAACGCGTTGCCCAACCTTTAACCCATTTTTCTGCAGATCGAGATTGCAAGCATTCAATGAATCAAACCTGATGGCATACTTTTTAGCTATTCCGTACGGTGTATCACCTGCAACTACGGTATACGAAAAATTGCTACGATTCGCACGAAAGAATAACCGTGTTCCAGGATCGATTGAATTGGAAACCAAAGGATTATCTTTTTTAAAGGTATCCGATGGAACACTCGTTGCCTGAAGCATCGCCACCAAACTCATTCCTTCCTTGTATTCTACCGCATGAAAAACCTGTCCCTTTTGCTCAATTAAAGGAATCCAATCTTGCGAAAAACAAGACCAAGCTAACAACAAACTGCAAACTACTTGAAACTTCATTCCCATTCAATCGTAGCTGGAGGTTTGGAACTGATGTCGTACGTTACCCGGTTGATTCCTTTTACCTGATTGATGATTTTATTGGACACCTCCGCTAAAAAATCATAGGGCAAATGGCACCAATCCGCCGTCATTCCGTCCGTTGAAGTGACCGCCCTAAGCGCAACAGCATGCTCATACGTTCGTTCATCCCCCATCACACCGACCGTTTGCACGGGCAAAAGGATCACGCCCGCTTGCCAAACTTCATCATAGAGACCTCGACTTTTTAATGCCTGAATAAAGATAGCATCTGCCTCCTGCAGGAGTTTCACCCGCTCCGCTGTAACTTCTCCCAAAATTCGTATTCCAAGTCCTGGCCCGGGAAAAGGATGTCGTCCCAGCAATTCCGGATCCATGCCCATCGCCTTTCCTATGCGACGCACCTCGTCTTTAAACAGCGATCGCAAGGGCTCGACGATCTTCAGTTTCATGTAATCCGGTAACCCCCCAACATTGTGATGAGACTTGATTGTCTGGGAGGGCCCTCCGGTGGCGGATACCGACTCAATTACGTCCGGATAAATGGTTCCTTGTCCGAGCCATTCCGCGTGCTCAACCTTCGAAGACGCTTCATCGAATACCTCTATAAAAGCACGGCCAATAGCTTTTCGTTTCTGTTCAGGATCACGTATTCCTGCCAATGCCGCATAAAACCGCGCTGAAGCATCTACTCCTTTTACATTCAACCCCATTCCCTTGTAGGAATCCAAGACTTGCCTAAATTCATCCTTTCTCAATAAACCGTTATCCACAAAAATGCAATGCAACTGATCTCCTACAGCCCGGTGAAGCAACATCGCAGCTACGGATGAATCGACTCCTCCCGATAATCCCATGATGACCCGTTCCGAACCAATCTTCGCGCGGAGTTCGTTCACTTTTTCATCGATGAAGGCTCCGGGAGTCCAATCACCGGTGCAACCGCAGATAGTTCGAACGAAATTTCGCAATATGATACCTCCCTCGGTGGAATGAAATACTTCGGGGTGAAATTGCAAACCGTAGGTAGCTTCATCCACAAATCGATAAGCCGCATTGACTACCTCCTCAGTACTTCCAATTAATGTGGCATTTTCGGGTAATTCGCTGATTGAATCACCGTGCGACATCCACACTTGTGAGGGGTTCGAAACACCTTGCAATAAACCATCGTCTGACAAAGGGTTGAAGTACGCACGTCCATATTCTCTTGTTTTTGAAGCTGTTACATTTCCTCCAAACTGTTGTGCCATCCATTGAGCGCCGTAACAAATTCCCAAGATTGGGATTTTCGTTCTTAGGGTCGTTAAATCGGGTTTGGGAGCCTGTGCATCACGCACCGAATAAGGACTTCCCGATAAAATAATACCTTTCGCATCAACGGTTTCTCCGAGTTGATTCCAAGGGAGAATTTGACAATAAACATTCATTTCGCGAATCCTACGCGCAATCAATTGCGTGTATTGCGACCCGAAATCGTAAATCAATAGGGTTTCGTGCATGCGCAAAAATAAGGTTTATTCTCAGGTAAAACGGGATTTCAGTTTGGTCTTCCATCATTTTTTAATCCCACCTTGCAAAGCAAGATATCTTTCCTTGAGATTGCTTAACTTTGACGTCCAATCAAGAAAAATGATAACAGAAATTCTTAAGAAAATATTTGGTGATAAAAGCACGAAAGACCAAAAACAGTATCAGCCCTATGTGGACCAAATACTATCCTGTGAAGCATCAGTTTCCAGTTTAACCGACGATGAATTACGGGCCAAATCGTATGCCTTTCGAAATCAAATTCATCAAGCCATTGCCGCCAAAGAAACGGAATTAACTTCCCTTGAAAAACAAACCGTTACCTCGGAAGTGGACATTAACGAAAAAGAAGCACTTTTTAATCGAATTGACCAATTACGTGGCGAAATTGATTCCCTTATTGAAGCGGAATTACTCGTGATTTTACCGGAAGCCTTTGCCGTAGTTAAAGAAACAGCGAAGCGATGGGTGACGAATGGACAATTGACCGTGAAAGCCACCGAGTTCGACCGAGAACTTGCGAAGAAAAAAGATGGAATTAGCCTCCAAGGGGATCAAGCCATTTGGTCGAATGAATGGACCGCAGCCGGAACCAAGGTTTCTTGGAATATGGTGCATTATGACGTTCAGTTAATGGGGGGAGCTGTCTTACACAAAGGTAATATCGCCGAAATGCAAACCGGTGAAGGAAAAACCTTGGTCGCCACCCTTCCCGTTTACCTGAATGCCTTGGCAAGAAAAGGGGTGCATGTTGTGACGGTTAACGACTACCTAGCAAAACGCGACTCGGAATGGATGGGGCCCCTTTACCAATTTCACGGGTTGAGCGTTGATTGCATCGATAAACATCAACCGAACTCTGAGGCCCGTAGAAATGCCTATTTAGCGGACATTACCTTTGGCACCAACAATGAATTCGGGTTCGATTATTTACGGGATAATATGGTTGGTCATCCCAGCGAGATGGTACAACGAAAACACCACTTTGCCATTGTGGATGAGGTGGATTCAGTGCTTATCGATGACGCCCGAACTCCTTTGATCATTTCTGGTCCCACGGAACACCGAGGCGAACAAGAGTTTCAGGCATTAAAACCTCGGGTCGAACGCATCGTGAACGCACAAAAAGAGGTTGTTCAGAAATTCCTGTTGGAGGCTAAAAAGAATTTGGTTGTGCTCAATGAATTGCAAAACGATAAAAAGGCAGAAAAAACCATGCTCGATGAAGGGGGTATTGCCTTACTTCGAGCCCACCGAGGATTGCCAAAAAATAAGGCCTTGATTAAATTCCTTTCCGAACCAGGGGTCAAAGTTCACTTGCAGAAAACCGAGAATTACTACCTCCAAGAACAGGGCAAAAACATGAAAGTCATTGATCAAGAATTGTTCTTTGTGATCGATGAAAAAAACAATTCCATTGAACTTACTTCAAAAGGCATTGATTTAATTTCAGGAAACGATGACAACGATTTCTTCATCATGCCGGACATTGGCGCGGAGCTCGTAAAACTTCAAGAACAAGGGTTGAGCGAGGACCTGTTCATCGAGAAAAAAGATGCCTTAGTGCGCGATTATTCCATCAAATCCGAACGCATCCATTCCGTGAACCAGTTGCTCAAGGCCTACACGCTTTTTGAAAAAGAAGTAGAATATGTGATATTGGAGGGAAAAGTGAAAATTGTGGATGAGTCTACCGGACGAATCCTGGAGGGACGAAGATATTCCGATGGACTTCACCAAGCAATTGAGGCTAAAGAAAATGTGACAATTGAAGCAGCCACACAAACCTATGCCACCATTACGCTGCAGAATTATTTCCGAATGTACCACAAACTAGCCGGTATGACCGGAACCGCAGAAACCGAAGCTAAAGAGTTCTTCGATATTTATGCATTGGATGTGGTGTTGATACCCACCCACCGGAAGGTTATTCGTAAAGACGAGAACGATATGGTATACAAAACGGCCCGTGAAAAATTTGGGGCGGTCATCGATGAAGTGGCTAAATTGGTGAGCGAGGGAAGACCTGTTCTCGTAGGAACTACGACCGTTGAAATCTCTGAATTGCTCAGTAAAATGCTTCAATTCAGGAAAATTCCCCATCAAGTACTTAACGCAAAGTATCACCAAAAAGAAGCCGAAATTGTTGCGAATGCCGGGAAATCCGGCGCTGTTACCATTGCCACAAACATGGCAGGTCGGGGAACCGATATTAAATTAGGCGAAGGCGTAAAGGAAGCCGGTGGATTAGCGATTGTGGGAACCGAACGGCATGACTCTCGGCGCGTGGATCGGCAGTTACGTGGTCGTTCAGGAAGGCAAGGTGACCCCGGAACATCGCAGTTTTTTGTTTCCTTAGAAGACGACCTCATGCGCAAATTCGGTTCAGAGCGAATCGCAAAAATCATGGACCGAATGGGACTGAAAGAAGGAGAAGTTATTACCCATAGTATGGTCTCTAAGTCCATCGAACGAGCTCAGAAAAAAGTGGAAGAAAATAATTTCGGCATGCGTAAACGCCTGTTAGAATACGATGACGTAATGAACGCGCAACGGAAAAAAATCTACAAATTGCGCAAAAATGCTTTAATGGGAGATCGCTTAGACATTGATGTCGACAACATGTTTTATGACCTAAGCCGGCAAACGGTGGAGCGCACCAAAAACACTTCCTTCCATGAATTCGAAATGGAGTTGCTTCGACTTTTGGGCATTGTGAGTCCTATTAAGGAAGAACAATTCAACAGTTCTGAGGTGGACCAACTTACGCAAACGGTGTATGAATCCATGTTGACGCAATATCAACGAAAACAGGAAAAAATCGTTCAACGGACCATGCCACAAATCAAGGAAGTATATGAAACCATGTCCGACCGCTACAAGAACATCGTTTTCCCCTTGTCCGACGGCAAGCGGGAAGTTCAGTTGATTGTTAATCTTCAAGAAGCCTATGAAAGTAAAGGAAAACTTATTTCGAAACAATTCGAAAAACATATCCTCCTCGGGATTATCGATAACGAATGGAAAGAGCACCTTCGGGAAATGGACGACTTACGAAGCGCTGTAAACAATGCTACCTATGAGCAAAAAGATCCATTAGTAATCTACAAACTTGAAGCGTACAGTTTATTCGAAAACATGATTTCACGAATCAATCAAGAAGCGGTTGAATTATTGATGAATTTGGACATCCCGGGCGACCAAAGTATGCGGCAAACCAACAGTGAAGCTACGCAGCGAAACTATGCCAAGGCTTCAACCAGCAGTACAACCTCCGGACTACCCCCAAGATTTCAGCAAAGCAGTTCCTCAGGCGCAGGGATGCCTCCCCCACCCGCAGAAAAGCGAAGTCCCATTGTGGTTGAACCCAAAATCAACCGTAATGACCCCTGCCCTTGCGGAAGCGGTAAAAAATTCAAAAAATGTCATGGAATGTAGGCCTGCTAGGAACAGGAAATTTGGCTACCCTTTTCGCGCGTGAAATCCAAAAAAACGATCAGCACGGTCTGTTCGTTCAAGGATCCACCGTCGAAAAAACGGAAGATTTCTGCAAGATTCATGGGGCTTTCAAGCTTGACGCACAAAGTCCGGTAGATTTTTTTCTGGTGACCGTTCAAAACGACCGCATTGACTCCGTAGTTGCGACACTGCCTCCAAATATCCCCATTTTCATTTGTGCGGGATTCCATCAAAGTGCATTAGAAAACATCGGATATTTGTACCCTTTACAGAGCATTCATCGAGCTTGTTTGCCCGAAATCGAACAAATTCCCTTTTTGTTGGATGTTCCCTCGGCTTTTCAAGATTTGGGCAGGGAATTCATAGAACGTCTTGGGACAAATGCCCATATCGTTTCCTCTGAGGAGCGACGCATGTGCCATATGGCAGCTGTGATGTTGAATAATTTTGGATATTACTTATTCAAGGAGGGACTTCAGATGGTGCCCCCCTCCCTCGATGTTACCCTGTTCACTCCGCTGTTGCAACAAACCCTCAAGAATGCCCTATCAAACGGGGATCTGCAAACCGGTCCCGCACGTAGAAACGACCAAGATATGATCCAAGATCAGGAGCAACGGATAAGCGAACATTCGCCGCATCTTTTAGGCATCTACCAACTTATGAGTGAACAAATTCGTAAAAAATACCATGAATTATAAAATCAAACTAAAGTCCATCCGGAATTTTATCTTCGATGTTGATGGTGTATTAACCGACGGAACGGTGATGTTGGATGGTTCTGATTACGTGCGCACGGTACATTCTCGTGACAGCTACGCGCTACAATACGCATGCAAGGTTGGGTTCAAGGTTTTTTTAATCACCGGCGGAACCTCACATCAAGTCAAAATAGCCTACGAGGCGCTTGGTGTAACCGAAGTGCATTTGCGTTCGAGCAACAAACTGGAAGTGTTCAAATCCTTGCAGCAAAAATATGACCTCAATCCTTTAGCGTGTTTGTATATGGGAGATGACATCCCGGATATTCCCGTGATGCGCGCGGTTGGCTTAGCTACGGCTCCCCACGACGCAAGCCTGGATACTCGCTTAGCCGCGGCCTATGTTTCGCCCTGTTGCGGGGGAAAAGGGGCCGTCCGAGATGTGATTGAACAAACTTTAAGGGTTCAAGATCGCTGGATGTTGGAGGAAGCCTATTATTGGTAACTACCCCAAGCCAAGTTCCTTATTCCAATAGGCATTCAACAGCATCATTAACCGTCGGGAGGTGACATTCATGTAGCGTTTTGTACGATATCCCCCTACCCAACGAATTCCCGAAATGGCATTGGTGAGGAAAATCTCATCCGCAGAAAGTAAATTATGGGGGAGTATTGGGCATTCATAAACGCGAATGTTATTTTGAACAGCGATGTTAATGACCAACATGCGCATGGTTCCACCAATGCACCCTTCATCTATTCCGGGCGTGTACAGTACTCCATTGCTCACAATAAACAGATTACTGTTACTCGATTCAATAATGTTCCCTTGTTCGTTGGTAAGTAAAAAATCATCGAGTCCTTGCTCTGCAGCATGCACGGCAGCCATGACCTTCACCAACCCATTTTTCGTTTTAAATGGAGAAAGAAACGTCTTGGTTAACTTCAAAGGCTTGTAAATGTCCACTTCCAATCCTTTGTAATTCAGGATAAATTCATTTTCCTCCAAAGGCATCACTTCGATAAAAAAAACAGCGTCGTTTTTCTCTGGCCGATAGGTTCCACCGGCTGTTCGATCCACGCTAACGCGGCAACGCCCTCCCGTTGTAATTTGAGATAATGCAATTAACTCAAGCATTTTTTCGGTCAAAAATTCACCATGTAAGTAGTCTGGGATCGTTATGCAAAGTGCTTCAGCACCTTTGAACAACCGTTTAAAATGAATGTCGAGGTTAATGGGTTTTCCACCAAAAATCCGGATACTCTCAAAAATACCGTCTCCGTAAAGGAAGGCACGACTCCCGGCTTGCAGGTTGTAGGATTCTCTGGGAAGAACTTTGCCGTTGTTGTTGACGTAAAGCATGTCAAAAATTATTTAAAAACTCACCCAACTTAGAAGGTTCCAAAAGGAGCACAAACAGTATCCCGAATAAAGCTCCACTGATGTGTCCGTCGTTCGCAATTTGTGTATTTCCCCGACGCATCGCATAGTATTCAAAGGCTAAATAGAGGGGTCCAAATATATAGGCAGGAATGGGAATGGGAAAAAACAACAACCCTAACTGCATCTTAGGATACCACATAATTGCGGCAAAAACCACAGCAGATACAGCACCTGAAGCACCTAAGGAACGGTAGTTTGGATCGTAGCGATGCCTGAAAAACGGAAGAATAGTAGAAGCTACCCCACCGAAAAGGTAGAGAATTAAAAATAAAATGGAACCTTCCGCATAGCCAAAATCCCTGATCCAAAAAGACTCTAAAACGCTGCCAAGCATGAACAAGGACAGCATATTAAAAATTAAATGTTGCCAATCGGCATGAAACCAAAAATGGCTGAATACGCCTAAGGATTTCTGGCCATTGGAAATGGCATATGGATTAAACAAGTACTCCTCTCGCCAGTACTGGCGACGAAAACCTTCATAGCTAATCAAGGTAACCAACAGAATTAACAAATAAACCACTGAAATCACCATATTGCCCGCGTAATGCTTCTCAAATTTAAGTATATTAGCGTGTGATTTCACGTAACCCTTTACTTTTATTTTTCTGCTTCCTCCTCGCAATTTCTTGTGGACGTCAACAGGAACGTGAAAAAAATTTTCTTAACGATCCGTCGCTTTCGAATGAGGTTAAATTAGAACGATACTTAGAAAGCGATTCCCTCATGCGTCGGGCATTCTCCGAGGAGGATATAACGATCCTTCGTACATACTACAAAAACCGAGATTTTCAACCCTTTTTATTGGAAGACGCCTCTTCAAAATCGCAACGCGACAGTATATTCACCCTGTTGTTTAATCGATCGTTAGCCTTTGGAATTCCTCAAGAATATCTTGCCGTAAAAAACACAACAATGCATGCGATTGAATCCGACATGACAAAAGTACTAATGCTTGCTCGCATGGTGGCTATACGTGAGCATGGGTTCCTGGATACCAGCGGTAGGATTAAATCGAAACTTGCCGAACCATCCATGGACCAATTATTGAAGTTATCCCAATGTCAATCGCTGGAACAAGCAGGTTCGATGTTGCAATCGATGGGTCCGATGAACAACGCATCCTTTCGAAATTTATCGGAGAAAATATATGCATTCGGCATGAAATACCCGCACGACACACTAACCCTAAAAACAAAGGATTACAGCAACGAAGCACAACGCACTCAATTGGCTAAATCGGTGTTAAAAAATAAAGGGTATCTGAAACAAGAAAACTCCTCCGTTCAAACTTTTGAAACAGCCTTATTGAACTTTAAACTGCAAAATGGGTTGGATTCCACCTTAGAAATCAATGATTACACGGTAGAAGCCCTGTGTGAATCTACCCACCATAAATTGATGCGTGCCGCCTTGAGCTTAGAGAAAATTCGTCAGAGCAAACTCGATTTCCGACGACTTGTGCTCATCAATTTACCGGAATATTGTCTTTATTTTTATGCCAACGATAGCCTCAAAGCGAAGCATCGCATCGTGATTGGAAAACGCTCCAATGAAACGCCCGAACTCAGTTCAGCAATTAGCAGTATTGTAATTTTTCCTTCCTGGAAGGTTCCTGCCAGCATTATAAAAAAAGAAATCATGCCGGATGTTCGAAAAAATAAGAACTACCTTGCAAAGCATCATTACGTTATCCGAGGGTACAAGGACACCAACCGCTTAGATGTTAATACAATAAACCTAAATTCCAACGGTTACAGCATTGTGCAAACGCCTGGCCGATGGAATAGTTTAGGAATTATAAAATTTGAATTCAACAATAGCCACAGTGTTTATGTGCACGACACCCCCCAAAAAGGGCTTTTTAACCGAGCTGTTCGAAGTTTCTCTCACGGGTGTATGCGTTGTGAATTCCCTACGGAACTGGGTAAGCACTTTTTAACCTATGATCAACAAGGGAGGGAAGAAAACAGCATGCCTTCGAGCACCATTGATAGTCTTGTGAATAAAGGAAAACATCAGGTAATCGCATTAAAAATCAAAATTCCGATCAGCGTTTGTTATCAAACCGTTTCCACCTTGCGCGATCGGCTCGTATTTTATATTGATATTTACCACCGTGATTCCAAAAGCCTTGAGCAGTTTCGAAATCCTAACCGCATTCCATTAACTACCTTATGATCGTTTCTCCCTCCCTGCTTTCTTGTGATTTTGGCAACCTTCAGCGCGATGTTGAAATGCTGAATCAATCTGCTGCGCAATGGATCCATATAGATGTGATGGACGGTGTTTTTGTTCCCAACATTTCCTTCGGGTTTCCCATTCTAAAAGCCGTCAGGAAACATACCTCGAAAGTATTGGATGTTCACCTCATGATCCAAAACCCTGATCCGTACTTGGAGGAATTTAAATTGGCCGGGGCGGATATTCTCACGGTGCATTATGAGGCTTGCACCCATTTGCATCGAACGGTTCAAAAAATTAAATCTTTGGGCATAAAAGCCGGTGTGGCTATAAATCCCCATACCCCTGTTTCTGTGCTAAAACACCTCATGAATGAAATCGATTTAGTATTAGTTATGTCGGTAAATCCGGGATTTGGAGGTCAATCGTTTATTTCGGACAGCTTCAGTAAAGTCACCGAATTGAAACAACTTATCATGGATCTTGGGCTACCATTGATTATTGAAGTGGATGGTGGTGTAAACTTGGAGAACGCCATGTTGCTTGTGGGTGCAGGAGCCGATGCTGTAGTAGCTGGAAATTTTGTGTTCAATTCGGAAAATCCAGTCGATGCTATTGAGGCCTTAAGCAAGGTAGAATGAACGTAACCTTTTCTGTCATTAAAGGTTTAACGCGTATGAAAAAAGTCCTGCTTTTCTTTCTATTGTTGAGCTTTTGTGCTCAAAGCCAGACGCTTACCGAAAATGAAAATCAATTAAAAGAGCTTCTCGATGCATTGCGCTCAGCGAAAACGGAGCAAGAAATGCTGCAACGAAATAAGGTATTTACGCAAGCAATGCAACAATTTCTAACCCGTGAAGGAGCCTTTAATTACTCCCTCAATCAATTAAAATCGGTGGCAGATTTGCGAAGCGATGACGGGCTCGTTAGAATTGTCCATTGGAACCTTGAATTTCCCGACTTTTCCTACACCTATTCGGGGTTTGTAGCTCGATGGGATGCCGATGAAGAAAAAGTATACCTCACGGAACTCGTGGATGTCAATGACCCCTACACACCCATACCCGAGGGCGTGTTGGATGCGAAAAATTGGTACGGCGCCCTGTATTATAAAATGATAACGGTTGAATATAATGGGGATTATCAATACGTTTTGCTCGGTTGGGATGGAGGTACCTCGAGCAGTAATTTCAAATTAATCGATGTGCTTTCCTTTAAAGGAAATGCCGTTAAATTTGGAAGTCCCTTGTTTGTAAACAAGAAAAAAGTGCTTAAAAGAGTGGTTTTTGAATATTCGGACAAAAGCAGCATGGCCTTACAAATGGACGAAAAACGGAATCGCATTGTTTTCGATCATCTTTCTCCTGAAAATCCCTCTTTGAATGGGGTGTATTCTTTCTATGTTCCTGATTTTTCCTACGATGCTTATGTATGGGTAGATGATCGCTTTGTTTTACAAGAAGACGTCATTGCCATAAACGACGCCCCGGAAGAAAAAAATGCATCCATTTACGTTTACGATCCTAAAACCGGACGACCCAAAAAACAGAGCTATCAATTGAAATGGATTAACCCGGAGAATTCCGATCAACCCGGTGACATCAATCATGTAGCTCGAACCCCAGAAAGCGAACAATTGGAAATCGCTGAAGAAAAACCTGAGGAGGTGATTCCCAAAAAAAAATGGTGGGATCGAAGAAATCCAAATAAATTGAGCGTTACCACAGGAAAATATAAACGTAACCGTCGAAGACCCCCTACCCCATGATGCAACTCGGCGAAATACACCGGTTTACCCTAATGCGCTTCACTCCTCAGGGTGCCTACGTTCAGGGAAAAGTCGACGAACATTTGGATGAAGAAGAAGTCCTTTACCCCAAAAAATACCTCAATGAAAATGCGCAAGAAGGGGACGAAGTACGTGCTTTTCTCATGAAAGATTCCGTGAACCGACGTGTAGCCGTTGGAGAAGTTCCGAAATTAACCTTGGATGCTTGTGCGTTTCTTTCAGTAACGGAAATGAACATGCATGGCGCTTTTGCAGATTGGGGACTCGACAAAGACTTGTTCATCCCCTTTTCAGAACAACGCGAAGGAATAGATATTGGCGAAGCTTACCCGGTGATGCTTTGCTACGATGCCGCCACCGATCGCCTTTTTGGCAGCATGAAAATCAATAAAAAATTGCTTCCCGCGCAACCCGAACAGGTGAATCGAGGAGTACGTTTTTTGGTAACCGAACATCATGAATTGGGATGGCGTGGTATTGCTGACCAAAAATACCTGGGCATGTTGTACCGAAACGAATGTAAAATACCTATTGAACTTGGTCAGACCTTGGAGGTGTATGTAAGCGCTGTGCGTCCAGATGGTAAAATGGACCTAAAAATCAGCTCGACACAACCGCAAAAATACGATGAGGCGACAGAGCAAATTATGACCTATTTTCAAGAGCATAAGTTTTTATTTTTAACAGACAAATCGGATGCAAGCGCTATCTATAGTCAATTTCAAATGAGTAAAAAGACCTTTAAACAAGCCATTGGAAAACTATACAAGCAGCGAAAAATCAAATTATTCAACGATAAAATCGCTCGAATGGATGAATGAACGCATGCTGGAAGATTACTTGCATATTTTTCAAAACCCACCCGAAGTTCCATTACCTGATTCCTTTGATTTTCCGCATCAATACCAACCGCATCCTTGGGCAATCGCCGCTGCTTTGGCACTTCAAGACTCGATAGATCAACATTTCCAGTTCGACCTCACTGCCCTTGGAAAAATGTTTGGCGTATTAGTGGTTGAATCCTCCGTAGGTATCCGTTATCTGGCCGGTTTTTCGGGAAAAATCCATGACGCAACGCAAATCACGGGGTTTGTTCCCCCCATTTTCGACACCTTAGATCCTAACGGATTTTTTCTTTCGGGCGAAAAGGAACTTGACGCACTCACGCTAAAAATTCGAGATATAGAACAAGGCCCCCAACTGAAAAACCTCCACCAAGAAAAAAAACAACTACATCAGGAGTTCGAAAGCACGATGATGGAATTGAAATCCTTGATAGCCCGCAATAAATCAAAGCGTGATGCGCTTCGCTCAAAAGACCCCAAAAATGAGACCTTGTTGTTCCAATTAAACGAAGAAAGCAAAACGGAACAGCTTCAAATGAAATTTTTAAAGCGTGAAAATAAACGCAAACTGTCCGAAATTCACCAACGCCTAGATTCCATTTACGAGGAAATCGAACAACTCAAAACCTTACGACAAGACACCTCCAAAGCACTGCAAATCAGGTTATTTGAAGCATATCGCTTACAAAATTTCGCAAGTGAAAGCTCCACCATTTTCGATGTTTTTCAGGAATTTTCCGAGAGTATTCCTCCTGCAGGGACGGGCGAATGTGTGCTTCCTAAACTCGTACACTTTGCCGCCTTGCACGGGTTGGTTCCGCGCTGCTTTGCGGAATTTTGGTGGGGAGCGCCTCCACCCGGTGAATTGCGCAGACACGGCGGATATTATCCTGCCTGCAGGGCAAAATGCGAACCGATTTTGAAATTTCAACTAAAAGGTCTAACCGTGGATAAAAATCCTCTATTGACCCTCGTTCAGGATACTCCCTTGGAAATTCTTTTTGAAGATGAATCTTTGATTGCGGTCAACAAACCCTATAACATGCTTTCAGTACCCGGGAGAACTGGGTTTGATTCGGTAGAAGATCGTTTAAAAATACAGTTCCCAAAATTAGCCTTCATAAAAGCGATACATCGCTTGGACATGGCCACTTCTGGAATTTTACTTTTGGCGAAGAATCCCGTAACCCATGCCCAAATTCAGCAACAATTTGCCAAAAAAAAAGTGAAAAAATGCTATGAAGCACTGCTGGAATCGCCGATAGAACAATTAGAAGGAACCATTTCCCTACCGCTACGGCTAAACCTGGATCATCGACCTCATCAAATGGTGTGTTTCGAATTTGGAAAAGTAGCCGTTACTTCATTTAACGTTCTTGCGGTGCAAAACATGCGCACGCGCGTGGCCATGTATCCAGAAACCGGTCGGACGCATCAGCTGAGGGTTCATGCAGCGCATCATCAAGGCTTGAACACCCCCATCGTAGGCGATGAACTTTATGGAACCCCAAGCGACCGTTTATACCTCCACGCCAAACAACTTACTTTCTTTCATCCAAAAAATCAACAGCCGATTACGTTATTCGCTGAGGTTCCGTTTTAACCAAGAGATAAACCCTATTTTTTTTGGCTGAATTTATTTCTTTAGCTTTGCGCAACGAACGATGGAAGAAAAACCACAGATCAAAAAGCCTAAATGGAAAATTTGGCTAAAATATACCTACCTCATAGGGGTTCATATATTAGCCGCCATTGCTTGTTTCCTAATTCTAACGGCCTTAGCAGTTAAATTCAAATGGACCAACGATGCTGGAAATGTGGATGTAAACAATCGGTATTACGAATCCATGGCGAACCAATACGGCAACGAATCCAAAAAAGACAGTGCTACCTTGGTCAAGGATGAATATCTCATGTTTCAAAAACTCGGGATTGTTGCACGGTTTTACCCGCAAAACGCTAAAATCATTGTGGATGCTTACCATCAAAGTAAGAATATCTACACTGCGCTTCGGATGTTGGATGCCATAGAGGTTCAATTGAAAAATAATTCCGAATTCATGGCAGCGTTAAATTCGATCAAAAAAGACGCTAAGGTAAAAGCTGAATCTGTCTATGAATGGTCCAATTATAAGGCATGGAAACAATTTTGCACCACCTTAGCGAAAGACAAGCGGTCCATTGATTCCGTTTCACGGCTAACCGGGGTAGAATCCAGAATTATCATTCTCTGCGTTGTTGCAGAACAATTGCGCATGTTTAATTCAGGAAGGGAGAAATTCAAGCAATATGTTTATCCTTATTCTCGATTAATCCTCCCCTCCAATCGCGGTTATGGAGTTTCGGGAATTTTAGAACATACAGCTTACCGAATTGAACGCACGTTATTTAGCCCTAACGACCCCTTTTACCCGGGAGATTATTTCCAAAAAATCATCAACGTGCGCGATTCCTTTCCTGAAGTTATTGACGATAGTATTCCGGCCCATAAAAATAAAACCATTCAACGATTGATTAAAGGTGGAGATCATTATTATTCCTACCTCTACACCGCGCTTTTAATGCGCCAATTTCAGGCACATTGGGAACGTGCAGGTTTTACCCTCTCGAACCGTCCTGAAGTACTAGGTACCTTGTTCAATTTAGGATATCAAAAAAGTAAACCCAAGACAAATCCTCAGGTGGGAGGTTCCACGTTCAAGATTGGGGAAAAAGAATATACTTTCGGAGGATTATGTTTTGAATTTTATTACAGTGGTGAATTGCAAGAGGTTTTTCCGATAACCGGTCGAGGATTTATTCCGGTCAAGGAGTTAGAAATCAATAACAAAGCTTGGCTGGAGGAAATTCAACGAAGAATTGAAGAGGAAGAAAAACAGCGGCTTGAAGAAGAGGCAGCAGCTGCAACAAGTAATAGCTAAGGGCAATTAGCTCAGTTGGTTTAGAGCACTACCTTGACAGGGTAGGGGTCACTGGTTCGAATCCAGTATTGCTCACTGAAGGTTCGTAGGATAGCTGCGAACCTTTTATTTATTGAAGAAATATGGCCTTTTATGCTTTCAAGGGTTTGGTTCCTGTCGTTCACCCTTCCGCTTTTGTACACCCCTCCGCGGTCATTATCGGTGATGTAATCATTGGTGAAAAATGCTATGTTGGTCCTGGAGCAGTAATTCGAGGGGATTGGGGAAGGATTACCCTGGAATACGGCTGCAACGTTCAAGAAAATTGCGTAGTTCACATGTTTCCCGGAAAACACATCATCATGCAACAAGGGGCTCATGTGGGCCATGGAGCGATTATACACGGAGCTTACTTAGGAAAAAACTGCCTCATCGGAATGAATGCAGTGGTAATGGACGGCGCACATATTGGAGATAATTGCATCGTTGGGGCCTTATCTTTGGTCAAAGCTGAAGAGGTTATTCCCCCAAATCACCTATTTGTGGGAAACCCGGGACGAATCGTCCGCCGATTAGATGACGATCAAATTGCTTGGAAAACCCAAGGAACGGAACTCTATCAACAACTCCCCGAAGACTGCAAGGAATCCCTCCTGCCCGTGGAACCTTTGCGGGAAATGGATTCGAACCGACCGAGTCATTCAGACCATTATCAACCCTGGAAGAAGCGCTAATCTGATTCGACATAACTGAAATTCGGTTAGTTATATTAACTTTGTACCCCGTATGTCCAACACCACTAAATTTATCTTTGTAACAGGCGGGGTGACCTCCTCGTTAGGTAAAGGTATTATCTCTGCTTCGCTAGCGAAATTACTTCAAGCACGAGGATATTCGGTGACGATACAAAAACTCGATCCTTACATCAATATCGATCCAGGAACGCTCAATCCTTATGAACACGGGGAATGTTATGTTACGGATGATGGAGCCGAAACCGACTTGGATTTAGGGCATTACGAACGCTTTTTAAACGTCCCAACCTCGCAGGCGAACAATATTACTACCGGAAGAATTTACAAAAACGTTATCGAAAAGGAGCGTCGAGGAGATTATTTAGGAAAAACCGTTCAGGTGATTCCCCATATTACGGATGAAATCAAGGAGCGAATTCAAGAACTGAACGAGCAACATCCTTACGATATCGTCATCACCGAAATTGGAGGAACGGTTGGTGATATTGAATCCTTACCTTACATCGAGGCTGTTCGTCAATTGAAGTGGGAACTGGATGAAGATTGCTTGGTGATTCATTTAACCTTGGTTCCCTATTTAGCGGCTGCAGGTGAATTGAAAACCAAACCCACCCAGCACAGTGTAAAAGCTTTGTTGGAGTTAGGTGTTCAACCGGACATACTTTGTTGCCGTACCGAACATCCCTTGGATCTTGAACTGCGTAAGAAAATCGCTCGATTTACCAATGTAACCATTAACGCGGTTATTGAAGCACGTGACGCCTCTACCATTTATGAAGTCCCCTTGCTGATGCAAGCCGAGGAATTGGATACGGTGGTACTTGAGAAATTGGATTTATCCAAGCGCAATATCCCAAATCTTGATCGGTGGAAAGAATTCTTGGATAAACTCAAAAACCCAAAATACGAACTGAATGTTGCTTTGGTGGGAAAATACGTCGAATTGAAAGATTCGTATAAATCCATCTCGGAAGCCATCATTCACGCTGGAGTAGCGAACAACGCGAGAGTCAAGGTGCATTGGATACAATCGGAAAACATTAACAGCAGAAATGTCAAGGAAATTCTCAAAAAAATGCACGGGGTTCTTGTTGCCCCCGGGTTCGGTTCTCGGGGAATTGCTGGAAAAATTGAAGCTATTCGCTTTGCTCGGGAATCACAAGTCCCTTTTCTGGGAATTTGTTTAGGCATGCAATGCGCCGTTATCGAATTTGCTAGAAACGTTCTAGGCCTTGTGGATGCACACACCACGGAAATAAATCCCGATACGGTTCACCCAGTGATCAGTATGATGGAGGAACAAAAGCGGCAATCCAATTTTGGCGGAACGATGCGTCTCGGAGCCTATGCCTGTCAACTAAAACCGGGAACCAAAATCTACCAAGCTTACGAAAGCGATCAAATTCATGAACGCCATCGTCACCGCTACGAATTTAATAACGCCTACCTAACCCAAATCAAAGAAGCAGGCATGATTCCGGCAGGAAAAAATACGGAATCCGGACTCATTGAAGCCGTCGAAATTGCCGATCACCCTTGGTTTGTTGGGGTACAATACCACCCCGAATATAAAAGTACCGTACTTAATCCGCACCCTTTATTTGTTGCTTTCTTAGAAGCGGCCCTCAAACATCAACTTTCCCATGGATAAAAATACAACGATTGGTCTAGTACTCATTGGAATACTCCTTACCGTATTTACCGTAATCAATCAACCAAGCAGCGAAGACCTGAAAAAAGCTCGTCAGGAACAAACAAAAACCGAAAAGACCGAAAAACCGAAAGCCAAAAAACAGCCTGAATCTACCGCTGAAAATGATCCAAAGATTATTCGTGATCAACAACCAAACAAGGGATTTGATGTGCTTCCACTATTACCCGAAGCTCCTATTAAGAAGATAATCTTGGAAAATGAGCGGCTTAAAATTGCCATAAACTCGCAAGGTGCGGGATTGGCTTCGGTGCATTTAAAAAACTACCATTCCTACGATCAATTTATTAAAAAACAATCCCAAGCACTTTGTTTGTTCAGCGACAACGATGCGGAAAATTTCCTAATTATTCCTGGAGCGCTTTCCACGAAAAACCTGGTTTTTACGGCCAAAGAATCAAAAAACAAGGTAGAACTTACCGGTATCGTGGATCAAAATCGCCGCGTTGTTGTAGAATATGATTTGAACGAAGACCAGCGCTTAAACTATAGCGTACGGTTGGAAGGATTTACCACCCAAGAAGTCGCCAAGACACAACTTAAATGGTATCTGAACTTTCGAAGAACCGAAAGAAAACTCAAAGAACAACGGAAAACAACCACCATTTGCTTTCAGGAAAAAGAACATGGTATGGATTACTTAAGCGAAACCTCCGACGATTATGAAAAGGTTGAACGCCCTATTGAGTGGGTCGCTTTTAAGCAAAGTTATTTTTCCGCAATTCTCCATGCAGAAAAACCGTTTAAAGCCCAAGACGGAAAACTCTTAGTAAGCACGTTCAAAGAAGGATCTGAAAAAGAATTCAGTCACATCAAGGAAATGAAGATGAGCCTGACGCCTACGTTCGATGGCTCCAATAGCGCTAAATTCTCGTGGTTTTTCGGTCCCAATGAATACAATTTATTGGCCTCTTACGACTCCGATTACGACGACATATTGAACTACGGATGGGGATTGTTTCGATGGATCAACCTCTACGCTGTGCAACCCATTTTTGATTTATTGGTAGGCAATGGTGTTGGAGCGGGACTTGCGATTCTCTTGCTCACGCTCATTCTTAAACTGATTCTCATGCCGATCCAATGGAAAATGTTCGTTTCCTCCGTGAAAATGAAAATATTAAAACCCCAAATTGAAAAAATCAACGAGAAATTCCCCAAAAAGGAACAGGCGATGGAAAAACAAACTGCCATGATGGGCTTATACCGAGATTCGGGCGCTAGTCCGCTTTCGGGTTGTATTCCAATGCTCATACAGATGCCCATACTGCTCGCCGTTTTTCGATTCTTCCCCGCCAATTTCGACCTACGTCAACAACCGTTCTTATGGGCCGAGGATCTTTCCTCGTTTGACTCGATATGGGACTTTGGGTTTAACCTGTGGCCCTATGGAGACCACATGAGCTTGTTCACCCTCTTGATGTCAGGTACCACCCTCATTTACACGTACATGAATTCAGGAAATATGCAGCAACCCACGCAACCGGGCATGCCCGATATGCGCATCATTATGTACATCTTCCCCGTCTTAATGATTTTCTTTTTCAACGATTATGCTGCTGGTTTGAGCTACTATTATTTTATCTCTACCCTTATCACGATTTTACTCATGTTTGCTATCAAACGGTTCTTTGTAGATGAAGAAAAACTACGCGTAAAAATGGAGGAACGCAGCGCAAAAGCCACCGCTAATCCAAGAAAAAAATCGAAATTCCAAGAACGCTTGGAAGAAATGCAGCGCAAAGCCAACGAAGCACAAAAAAACCCTAAACGCAAATAACATGAAGTTCTTCATTGATACCGCCAACTTACAGGAAATTCAAGAGGCCTATGAAATGGGAATCCTGGATGGAGTCACGACCAATCCCTCCCTCATGGCGAAAGAAGGAATAACGGGTTACAATAACATCTTGAATCATTATGTAAAAATTTGTCAAATCGTAGATGGACCGGTCAGTGCAGAGGTGATTTCTACGGAGTTTCAAGGGATGTTGGAAGAAGGACAAGCTCTTTTTGATTTACACCCCAACATTGTGGTTAAAATCCCCATGATTCCCGAAGGAATTAAAGCCATACGCGCTTTTTCCGATAAGAATATCCCCACCAATTGCACCTTAGTTTTCTCTGCTGGCCAAGCACTGTTGGCTGCCAAAGCGGGAGCCACATACATATCACCTTTCTTGGGGCGCCTGGACGATGTTTCCTCGGACGGTTTAGATTTAATCAGCCAAATTCGTGCAATCTATGATAATTACGACTTTGACACCCAAATTCTAGCCGCCTCCGTTCGTCATCCGATGCATATCGTGCATTGTGCCACCCTAGGAGCCGATGTAATGACTGCTCCTTTGAGTGCCATTAAAGCGTTAGCAAAACATCCATTAACCGATATCGGATTACAACAATTTCTTGCGGATCACGCGAAAGGAAACGCATAATGCTCAACCCTGAGGAACGAAAAGCCTTTAATTCCGAATTCTGGGGAGAATTCAGGTTAATGATGCGACGCCATAATTCAAAGGAACAACGGGGCATTAATTGGCTCCATTATCCCACCCATATTAAGCATGTTTATTTGCGTATGCATTGCGATAATCTTGGAAGTGCCATTCGCTTGGATTTTCAATTCAAAGACGCCTCCATTCGCGAAATTGTTTGGGAACAAATGACGGAATTGAAAGCAGTACTAGAACAAGCCATGGGGAACGATGGAATTTGGACAAGAAATATCTCGGCCCCAGAAGGATTCCTATTCGACCGCATTGAATGGCGCAACGATGCCCTGAATTATTACCAAAAAGAGCAATGGCCTGCAATACATGCATGGCTCAAGGAGAAACTTTTAGCCTTCCATCGATTCTACCTAGAATTCAGCGAGGTGCTTATTCTTTTGGTAGATTAACGTACCTTTGCCCCATGCGTTGGTTGCTATTCCTCCCCTTGTTTTTCTTGCATACTCTTTGGGGACAAGGGACCGTAGTATTTAGCGAGAATTTCCAATCTGGAATACCCGCAAGTTTCACGTTGTTAAATCTTGACCAAAACACGCCCAATGCTCAGGTGGCAGAATTCACGAATGCGTGGATATCCGTCACCGACCCAAACAATGCTTCTGATACCGTAGCGGCTGCAACTTCGTTTTTTACTTCCCCTGACACAGCCAATCGATGGCTTATTACGCCTCCCATATCGTTGGGAGCCTATGGCAATTACTTGACCTGGATGAGTAAATCTCAGGATGCCTCCTACCCGGATAGCTACCTAGTTCTACTTTCGACCACGGATAATCAAACCAGCAGTTTTACGGATACCTTAGCCTTTGTAGTTGGAGAAAATCCCTCATGGACAACACGCCAGGTGAATTTAACCGGTCAAGGATATAATAATCAAACGGTACGAATTGGCTTTGTTTTACGGAGTTTTGACGCTTTTAAATTGTATTTGAACAATCTAGAGGTCCGCACCTTGGATAATACCTCTATACTCGATTTAACACTTAACCGATTTCAAGGGTATCCTAATCCCACCAACGATTACCTCATGCTTAAAAACAAGCCTGAAAATCTACCGGTGATGCTCTACGACCTTCAAGGAACTCTCTTGGATATTACCTATGGAAACATGCTTTCGTTACTCCCTTATGCTCGGGGTACCTACATCATAACATGCGAAGGTTTCCTGCCGATTCGCATTCAAAAAAACTGATTTACCAAGCGATGGAATAGGACGAAAGTTCCTGTTTCAAGGCTTCGATGTTACGCTTGAAGGTCTCCGTTTCCGCGTTGGCCGAAAAACGATGGGACTCCATTTTTCGAATGGTCTCGATCTTGCCCATGATTTCCTGAGTTTCTGAAGAAAATACACTCGGGCATAGCCGTTCCCATACAAACCTAACCGCTTGTTCGTTGGGATGCACTCCATCCGCCTCAAAAAACCGGTAATCCCGCAATTCATCCATCACCATCTCATACGACGGATAATACTGCACCTGGGGAAATGAATCCACCATGGCGTGACACCATTCCATCAAGCGGGCCTTACTCCTCGAATTCTCCACAAAACCGTCCCGTAAATGCCTTACAGGACTCACCGTTAATACGATTTTAAGCGCAGGATTGAACCCTTGCAATTGCACCAATAGCGCTTCAAATACACTGCCCATGGCCTCAACCGTAAGAAGCCGTTTGTCAAAATAGGATGCAGGTACTTTGTGGCAATTTGCCACCAAGGCACCCGTGGATTTAAGAAAATAGGCCCAAGAGGAACCCACCGTAAAGAAAAGGACATTGGTGGCTTTAAGCCTTAAATGATGTTCCGTACGTAATTGTTCAAGTTCCTGAAGGAGTACGGATTGGCTTTTTGCTTGGAGGTGATGGGCCGTTTCCCAAGCAAAAAAAACGCCTTGTTGCTCATGTACCGTAAATTCCAACGATAAATCCATCGCATAGCGCAATTCTTCCATCACAGAAATTGGATTGTACAACGTACCGAAAGGCGAGGACCAAGCGTGAAAACCATAGCGGCGAAACTTTTGGAACATAGCCTCCGAAAAACAGCTTCCAACCAATCCAAATCGGGTAGAAAAATCGCAGTTACCGAACAAGGTCGGAGTTGGCACGGTGGTAAAAAAATCGCGGTGCTCCACTACCCTATTAAAATTTGAGCTTGTTGGATTGCTTCAGGTTTGATTTCTGCTCCACTAAGTAAGCGGGCAATTTCAACCACTTGTTCCTCTTGGGTTAATGGATTTACCCGCGTTAACGTTCGTCCTTGATCTTCCACTTTAACGACCTTAAAATGATTAATCGCCTTAGCGGCCACTTGGGGAAGGTGGGTAATGGCTAACAATTGTCGGTCTTTCCCCATTTCCCGAAGCAGAACTCCCATGCGGTCGGCCACATCGCCCGAAACGCCGGTATCAATTTCATCGAATAAAATGCAGGGAAGATCCATGCGCTTCGAAATGAGTTGTTGTAACAACAGCATAACACGGGAAAGTTCCCCGCCGCTCGCTGCTTTATGCATCGGAGTGAGTTCCATTCCTTGATTGGCCGAAAAAAGCAGTTCAAGGTCAACCATTCCCCGCTCGTTGAGCGATTCAGTATCCGTCAGTTTAAAATGAATTCGAGCATCCTTGAGTTTTAACCCGCTAAAACCTTCTTTCAGCTCCGAACCAACTTGGGCAGCATAGGCTCTTCTTAATGAATTCAAGGCCTTTGCTTTTTCTATGAGCCCCTGTTCTTCTTGGTTCATTTTCGTCTCCAAATCCTGGATTTCTTGTGTTACTTGATGTAAGGCCGAACTCCTTTCGGAAAGCTCATCCTTCAGTAAAAGTAAAGCGGATTGGTTGGTTAATCGGTGTTTATTGAGAAGGCGATTAAATTCATCGACCCGCGATAGGATTTCTTGGGTATCCAAGGTATCATCGAGTAATGCTTCTTTTTTGGAGGTGGCTTCGTAACCTATTTCCTGCAATCGAGGAAGGATCTCCAGCATAATTTCTTTCAAATGCGAAAAGGCTGGATCGTGCTCAGCGGCTTTTTGCAACTTCGCATTAAGGCTTTGTAAGGTAGCCATAGTCTCTCCTTCGGCACAATGAATGAGGGCCTCCAAAAGTTCGATTAATGCTTGTTTTTGTTCCTGCCGCGACAAGGATAGCGCCAGTTCTTCGTAATTAGTACGCTCCAAACGCAAGGCTTCGAGTTCATTCAGCAGAAAGGCATCATAGTCCTGTTTCGACAACCATAGGGCTTGTTGCTCCTGTAAGGAGGAAAGTTGGGTTTTATGTTGGAGGAATATTGCGAAATGGGTTTGGAAATCCTGGTATAACGCGGAAGTTCCCGCCAAGGCATCTAAAAGTTGTAATTGATAATT
>Ga0214921_10003019_pt1 | contig 26464 bp, 41 predicted proteins | sample LL1505_MetaG_FD_177992 | JGI IMG/M metagenome (GOLD analysis project Ga0214921, IMG submission 177992) | Freshwater microbial communities from Lake Lanier, Atlanta, Georgia, United States - LL-1505 | ecosystem: Environmental > Aquatic > Freshwater > Lake | place: USA: Georgia | collected... | reverse complement strand
TCTCGAAAGAATGATTTTTCCTGAACCAGTAATTGAAGTTTCAGTTGAACCAAAATCAACAGCTGATCAAGAAAGAATGGGTATGGCTTTGTCACGTTTGGCTTCAGAAGATCCATCGCTTCGTATTGAATCTGATCAAGAATCTGGTCAAACAATCCTGCGCGGAATGGGCGAATTACACCTTGAAATCATCGTTGATCGCATGAAACGCGAATTCAAAGTTGAGGCTAATATCGGTCAACCAAAAGTTGCTTACCGTGAAGCAATCACTAAGAAAGTTGAGATCGATTATACTCACAAAAAACAATCTGGTGGTTCTGGACAATTCGCGAAAGTTAAAATTGCTTTTGAGCCACTTCCAGCGGATGCTAAAGACAATTTTGAATTTACCAGTGAAGTTGTTGGCGGACGTGTTCCAAAAGAATATATTCCAGGTGTTGAAAAAGGTTTGAAATCTGCAAAAGATACTGGCTTTCTAGCTGGTTTCCCAGTTGTAAGATTAAAAACAACTTTACTTGACGGCGCTTATCACGATGTCGATTCAAGCGTTCTAGCTTTCGAGATTGCTGCCCGTTCAGCTTTCCGCGAAGCTATGGAAAAAGCTGGTCCAATCATCCTCGAGCCAATCATGAAAGTAGAAGTTGTTACTCCTGAAGATTACATGGGTGACGTAATTGGTGACATCAATTCCCGTCGTGGTCAAATTCAAAATCTGGAAGGACGTGATGTTGCGCAAGTAATTACCGCAAAAGTTCCATTAGCTGCAATGTTTGGTTACGTAAATAATTTGCGCTCACTTTCACAAGGTCGTGCAAGCTACTCAATGGAATTTGATTGTTACGAAGCAGTTCCATCTGCAGTTGCAGAAGAAATTAAAGCTAAAAAAGCTTAATGAATAAGTTCTTTAATTACCGACTTGAACCAAGAGGTTTGGTCGGTAATTAAAGAAATGTTAAATTAATAAAAGTTTCTCTTGCAAAATATTTTTGCATTTCAAGAATGCGCGTCCTCCTTTAATTTAGATGATTGTCAGCAAGTCTTACGAGGCTTTGATTTTCTTAGGTTGTACAAGGTTTTAAAAAGAAAAATAAACGTAAGAAAAATTTCGAAAAAAAATTTCGAGTTAGAAATTTTTTTCCTAAATTTTTTTTGAAGTATCATAAAAAAACTAAATTTTGAAATGCTCTCGAAAGCAATTTCTAAAATTAATTATCGTTAATCATTTTGGTAAAAGAAGAATATGTCTAAACAAACCTTCCAACGCAACAAACCACACGTTAATATCGGAACCATTGGTCACGTTGATCACGGTAAAACTACATTAACTGCCGCTATCACAACTTATCTTTCAAAAAGCGGATTAGCTGAGAAAAAAGGTTATGATCAAATCGACGCTGCTCCTGAAGAAAAAGAGCGCGGTATCACGATTAACACTGCTCACGTTGAATATGAAACCAAAGCAAGACACTACGCTCACGTAGATTGCCCGGGCCACGCTGACTATGTAAAAAACATGATCACTGGTGCTGCACAAATGGATGGTGCAATTTTGGTTGTTTCTGCAGCTGATGGTCCAATGCCACAAACTCGTGAACATATTCTTCTTGCCAAACAAGTTGGTGTTCCTTCTCTAGTCGTATTCTTGAATAAAGTTGACCAAGTTGAAGATTCAGAATTGCTTGATCTAGTTGAAATGGAAGTTCGCGAACTTCTTTCTAAATACGATTTCCCAGGCGACACTATTCCAATCATTAAAGGCTCAGCACTTAAAGCTCTTGAAGGCGATACTTCAGAAATCGGCGAACCTTCGATTCAAGCTCTTATGGATGCTGTTGATTCTTTCATTCCAGAACCAAAAAGACCAATTGACCAAGCTTTTTTGATGCCAATTGAAGATGTATTTTCAATTTCTGGTCGTGGTACTGTAGTTACTGGAAGAATCGAGAGAGGTATTGTTAAGATCAACGAAGAGTTAGAAATTGTTGGTATTAAAGCTACACAAAAAACAACTTGTACTGGCATTGAAATGTTCCGCAAACTTCTTGATGAAGGAAGAGCTGGAGACAATGCTGGTGTTCTTCTAAGAGGCACTAAAAAAGAAGATGTTGAAAGAGGTCAAGTTCTTTGCAAGCCAGGTTCAATTACTCCACATACAATTTTTGAAGCTGAAGTTTATATTTTGAACAAGGATGAAGGTGGTCGTCACACTCCATTTTTCAAAAACTACCGTCCACAATTTTACTTCAGAACCACTGACGTTACTGGTTCAGTAACTCTTCCAGATGGAGTTGAAATGGTTATGCCGGGTGACAACACCAAGCTGACCGTTGAATTAATCAACCCAATCGCAATGGAAGAAGGCTTGCGTTTTGCCATCCGTGAAGGTGGTAGAACTGTTGGAGCTGGAGTTGTTGCTAAGATTATCAAGTAAGATTTTCTTAAATACTAAGTAAGTTTAAAAATTCTATCCCGCAGTTGTTTCGGGATTTATTAAGATGAATTATTAATAAAATGAAAAATAAAGAGAGCATCAAAATCACTCTTGAATCTTTTGACCACCTTGTCTTGAACAAGGCGATGAATGAAATTATCGGAACGGTTAGAAGAACTGGCGCTGGCATTAAAGGACCAATTCCTTTGCCAACCAAAATTCAAAAGTTCTGCGTAATCAGAGGACCTCACGTCGATAAAGATTCACGTGAACAATTTGAAATCAGATCATCAAAAAGATTATTAATCATCTCTCCAACAGCTCAAACTGTTGACGCTTTGATGAAGTTAAATCTTTCAGCTGGCGTGAATATTAAAATCGCAATCAACGGTTCAGGGGGGGCAAAAAACTAGATGCTAGAATTAGTCGGAAAAAAAATCGGCATGACTCACATTTTCAAAGATAACGGTGTTTCCGTACCTTTGACTATGATCCAAGTTTATGACAACTGCGTCCTTGAATTAGCGGTAAACCAAGATAAAGAATTTGACAACTTGCTAATAGCTTTTGAAAAAATTACTAGTGCAAAAAAAGTTTCTAAGTCAGTTGCTGGAATTTTTAATAAAAAATCAGTTCCACTTTTTAGAAAGATCCGCGGTTCTCAAGTTAAAAAAGGTTTAGAACTTAAGGTAGGTGATTCAATCACGATTGACTCAGTTATCAAAGAAGGTGATAAAATTTCTGTTGGCGGCGTTACTGTAGGTAAAGGCTTTGCTGGAGTTATGAAAAGATGGAATTTCCGTGGTTTAGAAGCTTCTCACGGTGTTTCAGTTTCTCACCGTTCGCATGGTTCAACAGGTCAAAGACAAGATCCAGGTAAAACTTTCAAAGGAAAGAAGATGGCCGGACATATGGGTGTTGACAATGTTACTGTAAAAAATTTGGAAGTTCTAATGATTGACAAAGAAAAGTCAGTTATTGCTGTAAAAGGCGCGATTCCTGGTTACTCTGGCGGTGACGTCATCCTCAAAATCGCCAAAAATTTTTAAGACGATATGACTTCTTTAACTATTAAAACAATAGATTTCGGTGCAAATAAAGTTGGTTCTAAACAAATCGACGTAGCTTCCGATTTCGAAATTGAAAGCGCAAAATCGGTTGCTTACGTTGTCAGATGGCAACTTGCGAGCAGAAGATCTGGTTCTGCAAAAACTAAAACAATGGCTGAAATCTCAGGTACCACAGCCAAGCCACACAAACAAAAAGGTACTGGTCGCGCCCGTCAAGGTAGCAAAAGATCGGTACAGTTTGTTGGAGGTAGAACTTGCCATGGTCCAATGCCACGCTCATTTGATTTTTCTATGCCAAAGAAAATCGTTAAAAAAGCTTTAGCTGATGTGTTAAGAATGAAATTAAAAGAAAATAAAGTTTCGCTATTTTCAGATTTCGGTTCAGAAATTAAAACTTCTAAAATCAGCGAAACTCTAGCAAAAAATAGCTTTGCCAGCACTTTGATTGTTCACGATGGTTCAAATGCTGCTTTAACTAAGTCTGCAAAAAACCTTAAAAACGTAAAAACTTTAGATGCTAAAGCTTTGAACGTGTATGACATTTTAAGCTTTGACCATCTGATGGTTGATAGCAAAGTTTTCGAAAATAATATCTTGGGGGCAATAGCGTAATGACTGCTCTATTACAATATGACAAAATTAAAGGCTTGATTTACACAGAAAAATCAAACAAACAGCTAGTTGACGGAAAATATCATTTCGAAGTTGACTCAAGCTGCAGCAAAAACGAAATCGCTTCATTAATCAAAAAAGCTTTTGGTGCTGAAGTTGAAAAAGTGAATATAATCAATACTAAATCTAAAACAAAAAGATTTAAAGGTATTGAAGGAACAAGGGGCTCATACAAAAAAGCCATCATTACCTTGAAAGAAGGTCAATCAATTAATTTCGGTTCGTAATCTCATGGCTCTTAAGAATTATAAGGCTATAACTCCTTCACTAAGGCAGCTTATAACCATTGATAGAAGTGAATTGTGGAAAGGCTCTCCTTTAAAAATTCTGACTACAAAAGTTGGAGAGGATGCCGGTAGAAACAATATGGGTCACATCACTGTTAGACATAAATCTGGCGGTCATAAAAAATCTTTCCGCGTTATCGACTTCAAGCGCGATAAGCTTGATTTAGAAGCGACAGTAGAAAGAATCGAATATGATCCAAATCGTACCGCCTTTATTGCATTGTTAAAATATTCTGATGGAATTTTTTCTTACATCCTAGCTCCACACAAGCTAGCCGTAGGTGATCGCATCACGTCTTCAAAAACTTTGATCGACGTTAAAATTGGCAACTCTATGCCACTTTCGGTAATTCCTATTGGATCTATCATCCATAATATCGAATTAAAACCAGGTTGTGGTGGTGCAGTTTCTAGATCAGCAGGAACTTATGCCCAATTAGTTGGTAAAGATGGTGGCTATGCTCTATTAAAAATCCAGTCTGGTGAAATTAGATTGTTCTTGCTTGATTGTATGGCGACTATTGGATCAGTTTCTAACCTAGATAACAAAAATATCTCTATTGGTAAAGCTGGTAGATCAAGATGGTTGGGCATTAGACCAACTGTACGAGGTGTTGTAATGAACCCGGTAGATCACCCACATGGTGGTGGTGAAGGTAAAACTTCTGGCGGTAGACATCCTGTGTCTCCAACTGGTAAGTCAGCAAAAGGTAAGAAAACAAGAAAGAGAAGCAATCCTACAAACCGCTTCATCGTAAAATCAAGAAGGGATAAATAATCATGCCTAGATCAACTTGGAAAGTTCCATTCGTAGACGGTTATCTGCTTAAAAAAGCAAGAGACTATCTTTCTTCTTCAAAGAAACAGGTCATCAAAACCTGGTCTAGAAGATCAACAATTCTACCACAATTCGTGGGCGTAAACTTTGCTGTTCATAATGGCAAAAAATTCGTTTCCGTTGCAGTTACAGAAGGAATGGTCGGACATAAATTCGGTGAATTTGCTCCAACCAGAACTTTCTATGGTCACGGTGGTGATAAAAAAGTTACAAAATCATAATAGATCATGACTAAAAAATTATCAGTAGCTTATTTAAGCGCAGTAAAATCAAGTCCGCTAAAAGTTATGAGAGTAACTAAAAATGTGACTGGTTTACCAGTTTCTGAAGCCTTAAAGCTTCTGCAATTTTCTAAATTGAAAATTGCTTCAACCGTTAGGGCTTTGGTTTATTCAGCGATGTCAAATGCTGAAAACAACCATAACATGGATGTAGACAATCTTTACGTTAAAGATGTTGACGTTGGTCGTGCTTTCGCGCTGCGTAGATTCGCAGCAAGAGGTCGTGGTAAATCAAGTCGCATTCTAAAAACTTTTAGCAATATCCGCGTCATTTTGGCTGAGAAACAGCCTGAAAAAAAAGCGCCGAAAAAAACAAAAAAAGGGGAGTAAGCAGTGGGTCAGAAGGTTAATCCAGTAGGTTTTAGACTGCTCAACAGCAAAAACTGGGAGTCAGTTTGGTTCGATCAGAAAAATTATGCTAAAAAGCTAATTAGTGACGTAACCATTAGAAGCTTCATCAAAAAAAACTATGCTCATTGTGGCATTGGCAGTATTGTCATTGAAAGACCGTCTGACAAAGTTAACTTGATTATCAAAACTTCCAAACCAGGCGTTCTTATCGGTAAAAAAGGTTTAGATATTGAAAAAATCAACCAAGCCGTAGAAAAAATTGCTGGCTGCAAGGTTGATGTCAAAATCGTCGAAATCGACAAGCCAGACGTCAATTCTTCATTAGTTGCGCAAAATATTGCAAAACAACTTGAAGGTCGCGCTGCCTTCAAAAAAGTTATGAAGAAATCCATGCAAGCTGCTATGAAATACGGTGCTCTTGGAATTAAAGTAAGCTGCTCAGGAAGATTAGGTGGAGCTGAAATTGCAAGAACTGAATGGTATAAAGAAGGTTCGGTTCCGCTACATACTCTGCGCTGCAATATCGATTATGCTATTGCTAACGCTTACACAACTTACGGCGTTATTGGCGTAAAAGTTTGGATTTATAAAGGCTTCACTGAAAAGAAGTCAAAAACAGCAAATAATTAAGTTAAAAATGCTAGTTCCAGCAAAGACAAAATATAGAAAGGCGCAGAAAGGTGGGAAAAAAATTCTCGGTACTTCAGCTAATGGCAATAGCCTAAAATTCGGATCTTTCGGTTTGAAGGCTCTTGAGCCAGGTAAACTTAATTCTAAACAAATTGAATCTGCCAGAAAAGTCATCACTCGTTATATGAAGCGTGCTGGTAAACTCTGGATTATGGTTTTTCCGCATACTCCAGTCACTAAAAAACCAGCCGAAGTTAGGATGGGAAGTGGTAAGGGTAATGTAGAATATTATATCGCTAAAATCAAACCAGGTCGTATAATTTTTGAAATTGATGGAATAGACGGTGAAGCTGCTTCAACCTCTTTAGTTAAAGCGGCTGCAAAATTACCATTCAAAACCAAAATCGTTAATCACGTTTAGTTTTTGAAAAGCACCCCTAAAATAAAGTGCTTAAATAAAATAACTTTAGATATGAAAAAAGAAGAAAATAAATCAATTTTGAACAATATTGCCAGCCTTAAAAAAGATCTGCTTATGATGAGAATCAAAGCTTCTTCTGGCGAAGCAACTGTTGCAAAAGATTACAAGAACAAAAGAAAAGAAGTCGCTCGACTTTTTACTCAAATTAACAAAAAACAGGCTGCTGCTTAAAACATGAAAGTTACGGTTTTAAATATTATTGACGAGAAGACTTTTAAGGCTCTCTCAACCACTTACAAAAAACATCCTCGCTATGGTAAATATATTACCAGCCACAAAAAATATTTAGTGGATTCGCAAGGTAAAACAGTAACTGTTGGCGACGAGGTTGAAATTGTTGGTTCAAGACCAATCTCCAAAACCAAGAGATGGGCTCTTAAAGTTAACTAATTAGGTATTACAAATGATTCAAATGCAAACAAACCTAGTTGTTGCTGATAATTCAGGGGCAAAAACAGCTAGATGTATCAAAGTTCTTGGCGGATCAGATCACATGATCACCGGTATCGGTGAAATCATTGTTCTTTCAATCACCAGTGTTATTCCTGGGGCTAAGGTTAAAAAAGGACAAGTAGCCAAAGGTGTAATTGTACGCACTAGAAGCAAAATCGTTAGAAACGATGGAAGTTTTGTAAAATTTGACGACAACGCTGTTGTTCTGGTTGATAAAGACGGTGAGCCATTAGCAACTCGTGTTTTCGGACCAGTCGCCCGTGAAGTTAGGCAAAAAAACTTCTTGAAAATTGCATCATTAGCTTCGGAGGTTTTATAAAACATGGCAAAAAAATTTAAAAAAGGTGATCAAGTTATTGTTCTCACTGGATCAAGCAAAGGCTTATCTGGAAAGATTACGGGACTTACTTCTGATAAAGTTATCGTAGAAGGCGTTAACCTTGCAACTGTACACAAAAAACCAACTTCTACAAACCCTGGTCAAATTCTAAAAGTTGAAAAACCCATTCACATTTCTAACATTTCACATGTTGAAGATGGTAAAGCGGTTAAAATTAAATTTGTAACCGATGCTGGCGAAGGTAAAATCTTCACTAGAAAAAATCGCGTTTCAAAAAAATCTGGCAAAAAAATTGGATAATCGATGCAAACTATAACTGAAAAACTCTACAAGGATTCGATTGCAGATCTTAAGAAAAATTTTTCTTATACAAACGATCTGGCTCTCCCAAGACTAAAAATGATAAGTCTTAATGTTGGTATTAAAGCCGGCGATAGTGACAATAAATTTTTGGCTTATTTGGCAGCGCAAGTTTCAAACATTGCTGGTCAAAAAGCAGTTTTGACTAAATCTCGCAAAGCGATTTCAACATTTAAACTAAGAAAAGATTTGCCAATCGGCTGTAGAGTTACTTTGCGCGGCAAAAAAATGTATCAATTTTTGGATAGATTGACTCATATTGCTTTACCAAGAATCAGAGACTTCCGCGGCTTATCCCCAAAAGGTTTTAACCAAAGTGGGCACTATTCTTTTGGTATAAAAGAACATAATATTTTCTTGGAAGTTGATCTTGATAACATTCCAAAAATCTTCGGTATGAACATTACAATTGCAACTACAGCTAAAACTAAAGAAGAAGCTCTGTTCTTGCTAAAAAAACTTAACTTTCCAATCAAGTAGTAACATGGCAAAAAAATCATCGATTCTTAAAAATAACAAAAGAAAAGAACTATCCCAATTGCATAAAGCAAAAAGACAAAAACTTATTGCAACTGCTGATGACCAATCTTTGACTTTTGAAGAAAGATTAGTAGCGCAAATTAAGCTTTCAGAAATGCCTCGTGATGGTGCTCGTATCAGACACAGAAATAGATGTGCTCTTAGCGGCAGACCAAGAGGTAATTTAAGAAAATTCGGTCTATCTCGCATTGCGGTCAGAGAGTTAGCATCTTGGGGACAAATTCCAGGTTTAATTAAATCAAGTTGGTAATATAATGTTTTTCAATCATCCAGTTTCAGATCTTGTATCCAGAATTAAAAACGGCTACATGGCAAAAAAAGCAACAATTTCTTCGCCGGTTTCTAGCCTTAGAGAAAATATTCTACGCATCTTAAAAGACGAAGGATATATTCTGAACTATAGCAAAATCAAAGAAGGTAATTTTGATAAATTTGATATTCATTTGAAATATCATTATTCAAATCCTGTAGTTAATGAAATTGAAGTTATTTCTAAGCCGGGTAGAAGAATTTATCGCTCAGCTGATAAAATTCCTTTAGTTAAAAATGGCTTAGGAATGGTTGTTATTTCTACTTCACAGGGCGTTATTGCCGATCACGATGCCAGAGCCAAAAAGCTTGGCGGCGAAGTTCTTTTTAAAATATTTTAGTTTCCAAACATGTCTCGCGTAGGAAAATTACCGGTTAGTATTCCAGATAATATCAAAGTAGTGATTGATAAAAACACTATTACTTTTGATAATGGTAAGGTTACAAAAACTTATCAAATTAGTTTAGGTGTAAAAGCTGATTTCGCTGACAAGCAAATCAAATTTACATCTGCTGATAAATCTATTTCAGACATTTCAATGTTTGTTGGTATGGATAGAAGCAACGTAAAAAATATCGTTGCTGGCTTACAAACCGATTTCAGAACAGTTCTAGAAATTAACGGCGTTGGTTACAAGGCCTCAGTTGATAAAGGAATCTTGACTTTAACTTTAGGTTACAGCCATGAAATTTATTATGCTTTACCGTCTGGTATCAATGCTGCTTTCGAAAAACCAAACTTAATTATAATAACTGGAAACGATAAAGTTTTAGTTGGCCAAGTTGCTGCTGAAATTATTTCATTCAGAAAGCCTGAGCCTTACAAAGGCAAAGGTGTCAAAATTTTTGGCAAAAAAATCCTAAGAAAAGAGGGTAAGAAAAAGTAATATGATTAATTCAACATACGAAAGAAGAAAATATAGAGTTAGAAGCAACATTGTTAAAAACAATAAGTCTAACCGCCCTAGAATTGTTGTTTGCAGAACAAACAAAAATATTTACGCTCAATTAATAAACGTTGAAGGAAAAGTTTTAACTTCTTTCTCAACGCTTAGTTTTGAAGAAAATAAAAAAGTAAGCGGCATAGAAAAAGCCAAACTAGTTGGCGTGGAATTTGCTAAGCTTTGTTTAAAAAATGGCATTAAAGAAGTCGTTTTTGATAAAGGTGCATATATTTATAACGGTCGCGTAAAGGTTATCGCTGAAGCTTGCCGCGAAGCCGGTTTACAGTTCTAATTAATTTTAAAATTCAGATGTCTAAACAACAAAAAAATAATCAGAAAGAAAAAGGCGGTGTTGAAATCGTTGAAAGATTAGTAGCGATTAACCGCGTTTCTAAAACTGTAAAAGGTGGTAAAAATATGTCATTCGCAGCTTTAGTTGTTGTGGGTGATAAAAATGGCCGAGTCGGTTTCGGAAAGGGAAATGCAACTGAAGTTTCTGATGCTAAAAATAAAGCCTTCGAAGCAGCTAAAAAAACTATGATTAAAGTTTCTCTGAAAGAGGGTCGCACAATACATCACGACATTTTCTCTAGATTTTGCGCCGCAAAAGTTTACCTAAGAGCTGCTCCCGCTGGTACTGGAGTAATTGCTGGTGGTCCTATGCGTGCAGTATTTGAATGTGCGGGAATTCACGATATCGTTGCTAAATCAGTTGGAACTTCAAATCCATATAACCTAGTTGCCGCAACATTTGCAGCACTTAAAGCGTTGGTTTCGCCAAAAATGGTTGCTGAGAGAAGATCAAAAGAAATTTCCGAAATTGTTAAAAGAAGAAATTTAGCACTTAATCATAATGTAGAAAAAGAAAAAAAAGAGGTAAGTGAATAATCATGCAATTCGATAATTTTCTAAATAAAAAAGTTGTTGTTACGCAAATCAAAGGCGGATCAAAACTAAATGACAGACAAAAGGGCAACCTTATTGGTCTTGGCCTAAGAGGCATTGGCAGTTCAGCAAAATTAAACTGCGATCAATCTATTTTAGGCATGATTAAAAAAGTCGGTCACATCGTAAAAATTTCATTAGCTTAAAACTATGTCTCTTTCTCTTCAGGGTTTACCAAAAATTAAAAGAAATTCTCGCATTCGTGTCGGTCGTGGTATCGGCTCTGGTAAAGGAAAAACTTCTGGCCGTGGTGTAAAAGGTCAAAAAGCGAGAACTGGCCATCATTCCGTAAAAGGTTTTGAAGGTGGTCAAACTCCAATCCACATGCGCCTTCCAAAAAGGGGCTTCAAAAATATTCACCGCAAAGAAATTGAAGTAGTTAATATTACAAATATTTTAAACTTCATCGAAAGTAAGAAGCTTGATTCTTCTGCAGTTATTACAAAAGAAAAACTGGAGCAAGTTGGTTTGATTGATTGTCAAAGATCTAAAGTAAAGCTTATTATGGGCAAAGATGCTTCAATTGCCGCAACTTTCAAAGTTGCTGTTGACGCCTATTCTGAAAAAGCAAAAGCCTTCAGCTCATAATGTCATCCTTAGTTGCCAATTCAGAGTTAAAAAAACGCATCTTATTCACAATATTCATTTTGCTTGTCTATAGATTTGGTACTTTTGTGCCGATTCCTGGCATCGATATGGAAGTGTTGAAAAAGTTTTTTTCTAGTTCTGGCGCTAATATGTTTGGTATGATCAATTTATTTTCAGGCGGCGCTCTTGAAAGAATGAGTATTTTTGCTCTTAATATCATGCCTTATATAACTTCGTCAATCATCATGCAGCTTCTAACCTCAATGTATAAGGGTTTAGAAAACTTGAAGAAAGAAGGTGATTATGGTCGCGCAAAAATTAATCAATATACTCGTTATCTAACAATTATTCTGGCCTGTTTTCAGTCAATCGGTGTTTATTATGCACTTTCAAATTCTGATAACAATGCTTTCGTTTCTGATTCCAGTATTTTTATGTGGACAACCTGCGTAAGCTTGGTCGGAGGAACTGTCATGCTTATGTGGTTCGGTGAAAGAATCACAACTTCAGGAATTGGTAACGGAATTTCTCTAATCATTTTTGTTGGTATCGCTTCTTCTCTACCTTCAACAATTGTACAAATTTTTGACCTTTCAAAAACTGGAGTTTATTCTTGGTTTACAATAGTTATTTTCTTCCTCGTCTTTGCAGCGTTTTTAATGTTGGTTTGTTTCGTTGAAAAAACTCATAAACGCATAAAAATTCAATATCCAAATGGTGCAATGATGAAAGCTTCAGGAGTGTCTGATTCATCTTTTTTGCCATTAAAAATTAATATTTCTGGCGTTATTCCACCAATTTTTGCTAGCTCGATTTTAATGTTCCCAGCGGCATTAGTACAATTTACTGGAGTTGATGGTGATTTTTTGGCATCAACTTTACGCAGAGGAGGTGGGCTTTACCTACTTATATTCTCAGCATTGATTTTATTTTTCTCTTATTTCTATTCTTCAATTATTTTTAATACTGAAGAAGTTGCTAATAATTTAAAAAAAAGTAACTGCTTCATTCTTGGTCTCAGGCCAGGCGTTGCAACCGCTAATTTTTTAGACAAAATTGTTTCTCGACTCACCTTAATCGGCGCGGTATATTTAATTTTTGTCTGCGTAACTCCGGAAATTCTAGTTACTCATTATTCAATCCCGCTTCACATTGGCGGAACTGGAATTTTGATTATGGTAAACGTGGTTTTAGATTTAGTTAATCAAGTTCAATCACATCTTTTTGCTGGTAAATACGGCTCTATTACTAAAAAAAGAAGAGTTAGAGTTAGAGCATGAACATAATTTTCTTAGGTGCTCCTGGATCAGGCAAGGGAACCCAAGCCGCAATGCTTGCTAGGGAATTAAAAATTCCTACGATTTCAACCGGTGAGGTTCTTCGTAAAGAAGTTGAGCAGCAAAGCGAGATTGGTAAACTTGCTAAATCTTACATGAATTCAGGACAATTAGTTCCTGATGAAGTTGTAGTGGGTATTATCAAAAACAGGATAATTGAAGCAGATTGCCAAAAAGGCTTTATCCTCGATGGCTTTCCAAGAAATACGAATCAGGCAATTGTGCTTGACGAAATGCTTTTTTCGCTAAACAAAAAAATTGAGATCGTTTTCAATTTTGAAGTTGTCGAAGACGCCTTAATAAAAAGAATTTCCGGACGCTTTTCCTGTAAAGGATGCGGCACCGTTTATAACCGTTATTTCAAAATTCCTACAAAAGAAGGAATTTGCGATAATTGTGGATCTGGCCATTTCGAAAGTAGAAGTGATGACAACGAAGCGACTGTAAAAAATCGCTTAGAAGTCTATCACAAATCAACTTTCGAATTGATTGGATATTATGAAAAAAAGAACTTGCTTCTTTCAGTTGACGCCGTAAAAAGCGCCCCCCTTGTTTTCAAGGATTTGATCGAAGTAACTTCAAAACTTTCTTCCCAAAATAATTAATTTTTTAAGAGGGCTTTACCTTGGCTAGAATCGCTGGCGTGAACATTCCGAAAGAAAAGCGTTTTGTTATCGCTTTGACTTACATCTATGGAATTGGCAGTACTACTGCAAACAAAATTTGTCAAAAACTAAAAATTGATCTAACCTTGAGAACTCATCAAGTTAGTGAAGATAAGCTTGCGCAAGTAAGAACTCTTCTTGAAAAAGAATACTCGGTTCTTGAAGGTGATTTGAGAAGAAAAGTTTCTTCCGACATTAAAAGACTAATGGATATTGGTTGCTATCGTGGCATTAGACACGTGAAAAAGCTTCCAGTTCGTGGACAAAGAACTCATACTAACGCTAGAACTCGTAAGGGTAGAGGCGTTGCAATCGCAGGCAAGAAAAAAGCCGTAAAATAATTTAAAATTATGACTGAAACTAAAGCTCAATCTGGCGATAAAAAGCCGGTTTCTAAAACTTCCAGTAAAAAAAAGAAAAGCATCGTTAATGGCGTAGTTCACGTTTTTGCTAGCTTTAACAACACAATTATTTCTATCTCTGATACAAACGGAAACATCATCTGTTGGTCATCAGCTGGAAAGCACGGTTTTAGAGGATCTAGAAAAGCCACTCCTTATGCCGCACAAGTTGCCACTACTCATGCGATTAACTTTGCAAAAGAATGTGGTTTGCAAAACGTCCTAGTCGAAATTAAGGGACCAGGAGTTGGTCGTGAAGCTTCACTTCGCGCTATCCAAGCTGCTGGTGTTAACGTTACTTTAATCACGGACATTACTTACCATCCGCATAACGGATGCCGTCCCGCTAAAAGACGTCGCGTATAATTCTTAAAAAATCTTTTTTCGAATTTTTTAACCAAAATATTTTACAAAATATGGCAATTCTAAAAGAAAGCTGGCATTCACTTACCAAACCTAGCTCGATCGTTGTTAAAGATGGTTATGATAACGTTACTAAATCAGTAGTTATTATGGAACCTTTTGCTAGGGGTTTTGGCAATACTCTGGGTAATGCTCTTAGAAGAGTTTTATTATCTTCAATCAATGGTTTTGGTGTTACTTCAGTAAAAATTGAAGGCGTTCTTCATGAATATAGCGCAATTGACGGCGTTAAAGAAGATGTTCTTGATATTATCATGAATTTGAAATCTTTGGCCGTTACTAAGGGTGACTCTTCTGCATCAGTTCTAAAGCTTTCTTCAAACAAACCAGGTCCAGTTTATGCTGGCTCAATCGAAGCCCCGGCTGGTGTTGAGATCGTTAATAAAGATTTATTGATCTGCACCTTAAATAAAGGTGCTAAAATCGACATGCAAATCGTTGTTGAATGCAACAAGGGTTATGTTGTTGCTGAACAAGGTTCAAAAAATGATCGCGGCGTTGGAACTATCATGGTTGATGCTATGTTCAGCCCAGTTAAAAAAGTTTCTTACCGAGTTGAAAATGCTCGTGTTGGACAAATCACCGACTTTGATAAATTGATCATGGAAGTTGATACCAATGGCACCATAACTCCACAAGATGCGATTGGTGTTGCTGCAAAAATTTTGCAAGAACAGCTTCAAGTATTTATCAATTTTGATGTTGAAAAAATCGATGCCCCAGTTCGTAAAGAAATTGACATCGAACCAGAATTTAATAAGAACCTTCTCAAAACAATTGATGAATTAGAGCTTTCAGTTCGTTCATATAATTGCTTGAAAAATGAAAACATCATCTATGTAGGTGACTTGGTTTCCAGAAGTGAAGCTGAAATGCTTAAAACTGCTAACTTTGGCAGAAAATCTCTCAATGAATTAAAAGAAAATCTTAAAGCCATGGGTCTCGGTTTCGGTATGAAGCTTGTTAACTGGCCACCAAAAAACATGGACGATTTGCTTAAGATGAAAAATAAGGAGTTCTAAACATGAAACACGGAATTAAAGGCAGAAAACTTAGCAGAAATACTGCGCACAGAAAAGCTTTGTTGCGTAATTTATCTCTGGCTTTCTTAAAGCATGAATTGATCAAAACTACTTTGCCAAAAGCAAAAGAAATCAAATCATTCGTTGAAAAAGTTATTACTTTATCAAAAATAGATTCTTTGGCGAACCGTCGTTTGGCCATCTCAATTCTTGGTAACCAAGAAATTATTGATAAATTGTTTAAAGAAATCGGACCAAGAGTTGCTAACAGAAATGGTGGCTACACTAGAATAATGAAATTTGGTTTTAGAACTGGTGATAAAGCTCCAATGGCGATCATGGAATTGGTTGACAGAGTTACAGAAAATCAATCTGTTGAACAGCCAAAAAAAGAAAAAAAAGCAGCTAAAAAAGCCGCGTAACACATTCTCATGAAAATTTGGGTTAGTTTTAAATTAACCTAAATTAGAGAAAATTTTTAAGAAAAAGATTTATGAAAAATTTCATTTTAGACTTTGCTAAAGCGCAAACTGCCAGAATTCAAGAACTTCGTGGTTTTGAATTGCCAAAATTTAAAGTTGGAGACACCGTTAGTGTGAAATATAAAATCACTGAAGGTGCGAATACTCGTATCCAAGCTTTCAGCGGTCTTGTAATTGCCAGAACTAAGCACGAAACAAACTATGCTGCAACTTTTACAGTTAGAAAAATCAGCAGCGGAATTGGTGTGGAAAGAAAATTCCCTCTATACTCTCCATTGCTAGCTGGAGTTGAAGTTTTGAAGCAAGGCGTTGTCCGCAGGGCAAAACTTTATTACTTGCGCACCCTTACTGGTAAAGCCTCTAGAATCAAAGAAAAGCTTGATTTCATTGACCATTCAGTTGAAGGAAAAGCTGCGGATGCAAATTCTTAAGCTAATAAAATCGAGATCATTTGATTATAAAAAGGGCGGAAAGTTAATCTTTCTGCCCTTTTTTCTGTTTGCAATTTCTTGCGCCAGCAATTCATCAAAATATGGTCGCGTGACTTTACACAATACTGCAGATAAAAATTCTTTTGTTTTTTCTGCGAGTGAAGAATTTACCAAAGTTAATGCCGCTTCACCAAAAGATAAAAAATTCCCCAAAATGACCCAAGCTGAAGCTAAGCTTTTGACTAGCTTGCTTAAAGAACAAAAATATTGTCTTAGTGATTCAGGCAGTCCAAGCTTCATCATAACATCACGCCAGGAAAAAATTTATGATATGACATTTGCCCATTTAATTGAGCAAAATTATAATGCTCGTCCAATTGCACCACGAATGTATTTTGGTCAGTGTAAAAAAGAATAATCTTGCTATTAAGGGCTCCAAATTTAAGAAATTGGAAATCTATTTTAATTTAATTTAATTAACGGTCATGAACAACATAATGTCTTTTATGGCAATGAGGACTATCTTCATTTTTGCCTCAACTGCCTTTTCAATTCTTGTTGTTATGCTGGTTCTAAATATCATTACTGTTGATGAGGTGGCTGTTATTCTTAAAATGTCGCCTGAGGCAACAAATGCTCTAAAACTTGTATTATCAAGAGTCCAAGAAGTTTCGGGAAATATTATCGATATAATATCGCAGCTGCTAAGCAAATTATTTAGCTGGGCTGGGGTTGATGTTGACTTAAATAAAATCAAAGTTGATGTTCATCAAGGTGATGTTAGTTCTGTTCCGGAAAATTCCGGCGCTCCAAATAAATAGGCAACCATAAAAACAAGTGATCCCGATTCTAAATCTTTTCAGGCTATTCGCTTTATTTTTGCTCTGCTTACCAATATATCTCTTCAATAAAAATAAAGCGGTTTATTACTTTTTAAAATTTGCTGGACCTTCATTTGTAAAGCTTGGTCAAATTCTGTCAGTGCGACCTGATCTGGCTGGAGAAGAGATGGCAATAATTCTTTCCAGTTTTCAAGATCGTCTTCCTCCGTTCCCCCAATCTATTGTGAAAGAAATTCTTACTCGCGAATTCGACCCTCAGGCTGAAAATTTCTTTGCGGAATTTAATTTCACTCCAGTTGCATCAGCCTCAATTGCTCAAGTTCACAAAGCAAAATTAAAAGATGGCACCGATGTTGCTGTAAAAATCTTGCGTCCGCAAATTGCTAAAATCATGAATCGCGATATTCGCACTTTACGATTATTGATAAAAATCATTTCCTGCTTTTCTAAATATTTAGCCAAAAGCTTTTTAGATGTTGCTAATCTTCTAAAACAAGTCTCGCGCGACGAACTTGATCTTTTGCAAGAAGCTGCCAACGCCTCGCGCTTAAAAGAAGATTTGCAGGGTCTTGAAGGCTTTTATGTGCCAAAGATTTTCTGGAAAGATTCAACTTCCAAAGTTTTAGTTTTAGAGTGGCTGAATGGAATTCCTTTTTCTAATAGCAAAGCCATAGCGGAATCGACATTTGATAAAAAACAAATCGCCAAAAATTTTGTAATTAGCTATTTCGAACAAGTTTATAATCACGGTTTTTTTCACGCCGACATGCATCCGGGCAATCTATTTTTGCTAAGAAACGGTGATATCGGCGTAGTTGATTTTGGCATAATGGGAAAAATCGATAAAAAAACCCGTATCGCGATTGCAGAAATTTTAATCGGCTTTTTACAGCGCGATTACAAAAGAGTTGCAGAAATTCACATTGAAATCGGTTTGGTGCCTCCAAGAACTAATATTGATGATTTGGCATTGTCGTGCCGTAAAATTGGTGAAACTATTGTTGGAAGCTCGGTAAAAGACATTTCCGTTGCCAAACTTTTGACTAATTTAATAATCATGACGCGCGATTATAAAATGGTGACGCGCCCAGAATTATTATTATTGCAAAAAACTCTGCTTTTAGTTGAAGGCGTTGGTATTACTCTCGATCCAAATTTAAATATTTGGGATTTAGCGCGCCCATGGGTAAAAAAATGGGCCAAAAAAAATATCGGCTTTGATGCCAAAATCCGCGATTCAATTCTTGATTTAATTGCACTTGGCAGAAAGTTTTTAAGAGAACTTTAATTTTAATTGATGAGGAGTTTTGAGCGATGTTTAAAATTTCATCAAAAGAGCAATATCGCGAGGAATATCAGGCCTCAATTCAAGATCCGCAAAAGTTTTGGTCGGAAATTGCTGATAATTTTTTCTGGTTTGAGAAATGGCAAAAAACCACGAATTGCGATTTATCAAAAGCGCAAATTTCTTGGTTTGAAAATGGCAAAACCAATATTTCTTACAATTGCCTTGATCGCCATTTAGAAAAGCTGGGCGATAAAATTGCCTTCATTTGGGAATCGAATGATCCAAATATTGAAAGTCAAAAAATCACCTACAAAGAACTTCACGAGCAAACTTGTCAATTCTCTAATTTGTTGCTTGCGCGCGGTATAAAAAAAGGCGATCGGGTTTGTATTTACATGCCGATGATGTTGCAAAGCGCAATTGCAATGCTTGCTTGCGCTAGAATTGGCGCGGTTCATTCTGTGGTTTTCGCCGGTTTTTCGGCGCAGGCTTTAGCGGGAAGAATTAAGGATTGCGCTGCGAAAATGCTGATTACTTCTGATTTACTTTTTCGCGGTGACAAAAAAATTGAGCTTTTTGAAATTGCGAAAGAAGCTTTAACGCAATGCCCAAATGTTGAATCGGTGATAGTTTATCAAAGATCGCAGCAAGAAATTTTGGGCAAAAATATTATCATTTGGCAAGACGAAATCAAAAAACATCACAACGCAAATAAAGCTGAAATTATCGATTCTAATGATCCGCTTTTCATCCTTTACACATCTGGTTCAACTGGCAAGCCAAAAGGTATTTTACACGCGGCGGCGGGTTATATGGTTTACGCCGGATATTCTTTTCAAAATGTTTTTCAATATCAGCAAGATGATATCTATTTTAGCAGCGCCGATATTGGCTGGATCACAGGTCACACTTATTTAATTTATGGCCCGCTTTTAAACGGCGCTACAAGTTTAATGTTTGAAGGAATCCCAACTTATCCAACAGCCAGACGCTTCTGGGAGATTATAAAAAAACATAAAGTTAATATTTTCTACACCGCGCCAACCGCAATTCGTTCTTTAATGCAAAAAGGTGATAAGTTTATTGAGGGACAAGATTTATCTTCGCTAAAAATTTTAGGATCAGTTGGAGAGCCAATAAATGAAGAAGCTTGGCGATGGTATTTTGAAAAAGTCGGCAATAAAAAATGCCCGATTGTGGACACTTGGTGGCAAACAGAAACCGGCGGGATTTTAATTTCAACAATGGCTGGCGTTACCCAAAGCAAGCCATCTTACGCTGGTTTGCCGCTTCCGGGAATTGTGCCAATTTTATTTGATGATTTGGGAAAAGAAATTACTCAAAAAAATAAAAGCGGAAATTTATGTTTCTCGCAACCTTGGCCAGGTATGACTCAAGGTATTTGGGGTGATGATGAAAAATTCTTTCAAACTTATTATAGCCAATTTCCTAGTTATTATTTTTCAGGAGATGGCGCATTTATTGATGAAAATGGTCTTTATCGAATCAATGGCAGAACTGATGATGTAATTAAAGTTTCAGGACATCGCCTTGGAACCGCAGAAATTGAAAATGCTATCAACTCGCATAAAAATGTTTCTGAATCGGCTGTAATTGGCGTTCCTCACGATATTAAAGGTGAAGTAATTCATGCTTTTGTAATTACAAAAGATAATGTCAAAAATATCGAAAATGAAATTATGAGGTTAATTCAAAAGCAGATTGGCTCAATTGCTAAACCAGAAAAAATTTCCTTTGTTTCTGATTTGCCTAAAACTCGCTCCGGAAAAATCATGCGTCGCATTATAAAAAAAATAGTTGCGGGAGAAAAAGATTTGGGAGATGTTGCGACCCTTGTTAATCCTGAAGTCGTCGAACAGTTAAAAAAATTATAATAATGCAACTTACACTTTTAAAAGCCAAAATACATCGCGCAACCGTTACTCAAGCTGATCTTCACTATGAAGGATCAATCTCAATTGATACTGATTTGCTTGCGGCGGCAGGAATTTTAGTTCATGAAAAAGTTGATGTTTTAAACATCAATAATGGCGAGCGTTTTACGACTTATACAATTCCTGCTCAAGCTGGTTCAGGTGCGATTCAAGTTAATGGAGCGGCAGCGAGAAAAGTTCATGCTGGCGATCACGTGATTATTATTTCTTATGCTTCGTTTGAAGCAGAAGAGGCGAAAAAATATAAGCCAACCATTATTTTGGTGGATGATCAGAATCGTCCGAAGAAATAGTGATTATCCCTTAAGACACAATAGATGTCACCCTGAGCTTGTCGAAGGGTGATCATAGTTTTGAACTTGAATCACCCTTCGACAAGCTCAGGGTGACATCGAGTTTTTTTGTGAATCAAGGGATAATAACCGAAGAAATAGAACACAACCACTTGCAATTAAAAAAACCAACCTTTAAGGTGCGCCGCCTCTTTGGATGTACCCCAAAAAACAATATAAGAAATCTCTTTAAATATTTAGGTGAATTATGAAAAGAACTTGGCAGCCGAGCAAAATCGTGCGCAAAAGAAGACACGGTTTTAGATCTAGAATGGCAACAGTTGGCGGACGTAAAGTTCTTGCCCGTCGTCGCTTAAAAGGTCGCGCATCTTTATCGGTTTAAATTTGTAAGGCTGGTCAATGATCAGCCTTTACTATTCTCTTCGATGACCCTTCGCATATTACAAATAAAAAAATCCGCAGAATTCCAAAAAATTGGCAAAAAAGGTTTGAAGTTTTACTCAAAAACCATCCTTTTACTTTCGCATCCTACTCCGCAAAATTATTCCCAGAATTTATCAGAAGGTAAAAACGCCATCGACTTTTGTCGCATTGGTTACACCGTCAGCAAAGTTGTTGGCAATGCCGTAACTCGCAATCGCGCTAAAAGAAGATTGCGGGAAGTTTTTCGAAAATTAGCTTTAATTTATGCGAAGAATCATTTTGATTATGTTGTAATCGCGCGCAAAGAAATTGCTGAATCTGATTTTGAAAAAATTTCTAATGATTTGAAATTTTGTTTAAAAAGAATTCATCAAACTCAATCCTCTAAAAAAACTTTACCTAAACATGATTCCAGATCACATGATTCCAAAGCCTAAAAAAAGTAAAATCATTTACTTTTTCTTCGCTTTTTTTGCCGTAGTTTTGGCGGTGAATATTTTTTATATTTATATTTCTAAAAAAACTTGGCGCGGCGTTGTAACTGATGATCCTTATCACAAAGGCTTAAATTATAATGATACGCTGGAAGAGGTGTCGAAGCAAAAAGTTTTAGGCTGGACCGTAAAAATTGATTTAAGATCGACTTCTACAAAACAAGGAAATTTGATGATAACCGTGCAAGATAAAAATTTGCTCTATATCAAAAATGCAGAAATTTATGTAACCTTTAAGCGTCCGGCGCAAGAGGGTTTGGATTTTGTTTTACCAGTGCCTTTTGAAGATGGAATTTACAAAGCGCGAGTCAACTTTCCTTTGGAAGGTCAATGGGATGCGGAAGTGGCGGTTAGAAAAGATCAAGACACTTATCAAGACGTCAGAAGATACGTAATTCAATGATAAAAACATGTCTTCACTGCGGCGAAGATACTAAAAAAATCGAAGAAGAATTTTGTTGTCTTGGATGCGCCGCAGCATACAAAATCATCAATAAATTCGGTTTCGAAAATTATTATAAATTGCGCGAAATTGATCCGGCGGTTCGAAAAATAAAGCCAGAAGTTGCTGATGAAATTGATGTTTCGGAATTTATCTTTAAAGAAAAAGATAACTCAAATTCTGTCTCTTTGATGATTCAAGGTTTGCATTGCGCCGCTTGTGTTTGGCTGATTGAAAGCATTTTAAAAAAACAAGAAGCGGTGATTTCTGCTCGCATAAATCTTTCTAAAAAAACCTTGTATTTACGTTGGTTGGGAGATGAAAAAATCGGCAATGATTTGGCGCATTTAATCAGTGAAATCGGTTACAAACTTTTGCCTTTCGATGAAGAAATTTTAAATAGCGCTGAAAAAAAATATAATGATTCAATTTTGCGCGCCCTTGCCGTTGCTGGTTTTGGTGCTGGAAATATTATGCTATTTTCTTTTTCACTATGGTTTTCTGATGTTGTTGATATGGGAAGTGGCACCCGAAATTTATTCCAGTTTTTCTCCTCATTAATCGCGCTTCCAGTTATAATTTATTCGGCGCGACCATTTTTTATATCTGCTTTCCGTTCAATAAAGGCGGGTTATCCCAATATGGACTTGGCGATTTCAATTGCCATTTTTCTAGCTTGTATTGTCAGTCTTCTCGAAACTTTTCGTAACGCCAATCACGTTTATTTTGATTCGGCAGTAATGTTGATTTTTTTCTTGTTGATTGGTCGCTATCTCGATTTAAAAGCGCGTAAAAAAGCTTTCGCAATTGCATCGGAATTTGCCATGCTTTCAGCAAGTTTTGGTCGGGTTGAAGAAGATGCAAAAATCAGAATTTTGCCAATAAAACAATTGCAAGAAGGCATGATTTTAATTGTTGCCGTTGGAGAAAAAATTGCAGCTGATGGCGTTGTGATTGAAGGTGAAAGCGAGCTTGATACAGCGCTGATCACGGGCGAAACTATGCCGAGAAAAATTGCTCTAAATCAAGAGGTTTTTGCGGGCACAATTAATCTGATTGCGCCACTGAAAATTCGCATCACAAAATCGGCACAAAATAGTTTATTATCAGAAATAATTCGTTTGAGTGAAGAAGTTGAAAATAAAAAAAATCACTACATTCGCATCAGCGATACGCTTTCAAAATTTTACACACCAACTGTTCACATTTTAGCATTTCTAACTTTTTTGTTGTGGTGTTTTTATTTTAAATCGGGTTGGGAAATTGCTTTAATGAATGCGACTGCAGTTTTGATTATAACTTGTCCATGCGCTTTGGCGTTGGCTGTGCCGATTGTGCAAACGATTGCGATTTCTAATTTTATCAAGAAAGGAATTTTAGTAAAATCAGGCGAAGCGCTGGAAAAAATTCGTGAAATTGAAGTAATCGTTTTTGACAAAACCGGAAGTTTAACAATTGGCGAACCTAAGTTGGTTGATATTAAGATCCTGAAACAATTTCAGGATGACGGAGTTTTGGAGCAAAAAAAATTCTATCTAAAACTCGCCGCATCTCTTGCGCAAAAAAGTCGTCATCCAATTTCTCAGGCAATTTCTTCCAGCTATCACGAAAATTTAGAAAAGCTGCAAATCCATGAAAAACAAGGCTTCGGACTTGAAACAAATTTCTGGGGCAAGAATTTAAAATTAGGCAGAAAAGATTTTTGCGATATTAAAAATAATTTTGAAATAACCAAAAATTTTCTCACCTGCTTTATGAAATTTGGTGAAGATGAAATTGTTTTTTTATTTGAAGATGCGCCAAAAATTGATGCCAAAATCGTGATCGAAAAATTACAAAAAATGGGCAAAAAAATTATTTTGCTTTCAGGGGACAATCAAAAAACTGTGGAAAATATTGCGCAAAAAATGGCAATTTCAGAATTTTATTTTGAACAAACTCCAATTTCGAAAGTGAATTTTTTAGAAAAATTAAAAGCCAAAAATCAAAAATTTATCATGATTGGAGATGGTCTTAATGACGCTCCAGCTTTGGCTCTGGCTGATGTTTCAATTTCCTTTTCCAAAGCTTCCGATATTTCGCAAAATATTGCTGACATTATAATCCAAGGTCAAAAACTAACGCCGATTATTTTGATAATAAATTCTGCTAAAAAAACCATCGCTCTAATGAAACAGAATCTTCTTATCGCCTTGATTTATAATTTAATTGCCGTTCCTTATGCAATTATGGGGCACGTGGTTCCGCTTACTGCGGCGATTGCGATGTCTTCATCTTCGCTTTTAGTTTTGTTTAATTCTTTGCGTATGAATAAAATTAAATCTTAAATTGATGTCCGTATTACTTTTTTTAATTCCGATAACTCTGGCTTTAGGTCTTCTTGGACTTGGTTGTTTTCTATGGAGTTTGAAAAACAAGCAATATGAAGATTTACAAGGTTCGGCGAGTAGAATTTTGTTTGATGATTCTGCTGATGATCAAAAGCGCAAAGAGCGAAAATAAGCGTTGTCTTTTTGAGAGTGTTGATTACTTTTTGATGTGACTAATTCCCTTCAAAAAGCATCAATAATTTCTGCAAAAAATGAGAAAAATTTCAGCCAAAAATCTTGTGATTTTTCTGGGCTTAATTATCGCTTCATGTTCAGCAAAAAATGACCCGCAAACTAAAATCAGAATTGTTGATTTGCAGGGAAAATCTCATCCTGTTGCAACTAGAATTCCTGATTTAAATACTCAAGTTTTGGCTTCTCAAGGTAGATTACAGGAAGAACAAACTGTGATCAAAAATTCTACTACTGATACGAAGTCACAACTTCCAAATCCTTCCGATAATTCTGCTTTTTCTAGTCAGAATCTGACTGCTCCGCAATCAAATCCATCACAAGCTCTGGCAGTTCCAGTTATAAATAATCAAGCTCAAATTAATCAATTTCCAACAGCTCAATCTCCAAATGTAATGATTGGCGGCGGTTCAGCGCAAAAAGAGCAAACTGTTGAATATGATTTGTCAAAACCTGATGAAGCAGAGGTGGCGACGAGTAAAAAAGTTAAATTTAAGATTGGTCAAAAAGCTGTAGTTTCTGAAAGTGTGGCTGGAAAAACCAAAGGATTCTTCGCTCAAGTTGGATCGTTCTCAACCATGAATAGTGCTGATAAAACTTTGGTCTCAATGAAAAAATTTTATAAAGGTCAAATTGAAATTGTTGATGGCGATAAAACAATTTATCGCGTATTGCTTGGGCCGTTTCCAAATCTTGCTAAGGCTAATGAAATGGTTAAAAAAATTAAAACTTCTGGTCACGAAGCAATCCTTGTGAGGAATAAATAGAAATGAAATTTTTGAAGAAGTTTTTGCCTGAATTATTATGTGCATTGCTTTTGTTCTTATCTTCATGCACCTGGTCTTCTTCAAAAAAAGTTAATGCTTACAACGCTGTTTTTGACAAAAAATATGGTAAGGAAGTTGAAAAAATCAGAGCCACAAGAGCGCCAACGCAACAAATCAGCAAAGAAGTAACTAAAATTCAACCGCCAACACAAGATGAGATGCGTCTTATTAATAACAAGGCCGGAGATAATTATTATGCTTATACCGATGTTAGCAAATTTGGTGGAAAAGAGCCGCAAAATTATTTACCAAATGGTGAATTTTACGAAGCTACAAGAAACAATAATCCCTCCAATACCTTACCGCAAAATATGTTTAAGGTGAGTTATAATACCACGCTTCATCCGCCATTTCGTAGGTTTGGCGTTGAGTTTGATCGAATTGCAATTCCGGCTTCAGATGTTTATGGTGTTCAAACTGAAATGTCAGAAAAGTCCTATTTACTTGCTGGCAATAATTCACTGCAAAAAAATGTTGATCAGATTAATGCTGAAAAAACTGCCGAAGATATTGAAATGAGCGAAGCCTTGATCAATGAGCAAAAGCAATTGCGTCGCAAACAAAGAATGCAAAAAACTTTTGGTGATGATTCTTTAGAATTAACCTTGTTTGAAAATGATTCAGAAAAAACAGAAAAAATTTCCGATAAAAAAGCAGAAATAAAAGTTAAAGTTAACCCCGCTTCAGATCAAAAAGATCAACAAGGTGGCTTTACTGAAAAGGTTCAAAAAATTCTCAAAAATTAATCGAAATGAAGAGCTTTGTTAAAAAAGCCCAATTTTTATTTTGTCTGCTGTTCATATTTATTACATTGCAGGCAAAGGCTGGAGATGCTGTTGGCGATCTTCCAGCGGAATTGGCAGACATACAATTCTATTTTTTAATTGATGCTGATACCAAAGAAATTTTATTATCAAAAAACCCTGACGTAAGAATTGCGCCATCATCAATGACTAAAATCATGACGGCCTACGTCGTTTTTGATCAAGTTAAAAAAGGTCGGATCGCCTTTGAAAATCAATGTCTGATCGGAAAAGATGCTTGGCGTAAATCTGGTT
>Ga0214921_10003018_pt1 | contig 26469 bp, 25 predicted proteins | sample LL1505_MetaG_FD_177992 | JGI IMG/M metagenome (GOLD analysis project Ga0214921, IMG submission 177992) | Freshwater microbial communities from Lake Lanier, Atlanta, Georgia, United States - LL-1505 | ecosystem: Environmental > Aquatic > Freshwater > Lake | place: USA: Georgia | collected... | reverse complement strand
TATATTTGAGTTAATTAAATTATATTTGAGTTAATTAAATTATATTTGAGTTAATTAAATTATATTTGAGTTAATTAAATTATATTTGAGTTAATTAAATTATATTTGAGTTAATTAAATTATATTTGAGTTAATTAAATTATATTTGAGTTAATTAAATTATATTTTAAATTCAGTTGTTGTGGATTAAATCTTAATGGAAATTTTGGTGTTTTTATTTTATTATAATCAATACAATTTGTAAAGAATATCTTACATGATTTATTCATTTTACGATATGTGTATGGATTATATTTTATAATAGATACATTTGGATCTATTTCATCGGGATACGGTATACGATTATTTTTTTTGAAAAAAATATATGTATCATTTATAATATCATTTTGTGATAAATCTGTATTTCCAATAACTATATTAAATACATCACTTTTAATATTATTGTCAATAATATTACAAAACACACATTTATCTGATATTATTTCTTTATAATCTAATCTACACATTGTACATGTATTCATAATTGTTATATATATAATTTGATTTACTTATAATTTACTTATAATTTACTTAAAAATGTGTCTTTTTTTCAATTTTATTATATTTTTTATAATATATGTTTTATTCAACGAGTGATTCTATATGTGAAATAAATATTAAAATATTAAATGATGTATATGAAATTAATTTAAATAAAATATTTAGAAAAACAAATTTTGTTACAACATATGAAGGTTTTAATATTACGAATAATACTAAAATTATAATAGATAAATATAATACAAATATATTAACTTTGTGTAAAAAAATATCAAATAATATAATAACATTATCACATCCAAATATCATTAATATTTTAGAAATTATTATTGAAAAAAATATAGCATATATAATAAAAGAATATCATGATACAAATATAAATAAAGATGTAATTAAAACAGATCATATTAATTATTGTAAACAAATTTTTGATGGATTATATTATTTGTTTATAAAAAATATCAATATAGAAACATTGTATATTGATAATATTTTTATAGATGATAATAAAGTTATAATATCACCATATTTTGGCGAGGATAAATCAAAACATCAAAATATATTATATGGTAGTCCATTATATAGTCCACCTGAATTATTTAATAAATATATACCAGAAAAAGAATCAATAATTGTATGGAATCTTGGAATTATTTTTTATCAATTATTATTTAATAAAAATCCTTTTGAAAATTGTAAAGAATACGATGATATATTAGATAATAATAAAATATATGATAGATATAGTGATAAATATAATGATTTTACTGAATTTACTGATATTATTTTTAAGATGATTGATACAAATAAAAATAAAAGAAGTAATTTATCAGAAGTGAAATATTTTTTTGACAATTACAATAATATTACAAATATTAAAAATAATATTGCAAATAATAAAAATAATATTAATGATGGAATTTTTGAAATTGATTAAATACTAAAAAATATAAAATACGTTATAAATGACTTAAATTTTTGTTATTAATAAATATATATGTCAAGTAAAAATAAGATTAATAAAACTAAACAAACATTGATAAATCAAAATTTAGCCCAAACAAAATTTGGAATTTATAAACTATGTTTTACAGGTAATTCTATAAAAAATCAATTTAATCAAATTTTTAATATTGGAGAAACTAATAATATTTGTAATGTAGAAGTTGTTAATATGCATGCTGTTGATGCAATTGAACCATATTGTTTGAGAAGTTTACAACCACAATTAAAAGATGGATGGATAAATCCATGTACAATGTGTGTAATTGGTGATGATTTTATTGGATCAAATTATCCACAATCAGAAGGAATTAGAGACGATACATTTAATATTAGAACAAATTTTAATACTATTACAAGACATCAAAATCCATTTCCATTAAAAGAAACAATGTGTGTTTATAATCGTTTTATAACTGTTATAAGAGAAATGAATCTTACTCCAATAACCGATCTAAATAATCTTTATAGATTTGGTCTTATCACTGTTGCACCATTAAATAAACCAAATCTATTAGATGAAAATAGAATGTGTTCTAGAGATTATTTAAAAACGCTCCAAACCATTGAAACAATATTCCAAACTGCAATAGCTGGAAATCACAATGTATTAATTTTAACACCATTTGGTAATACTATTGATGATGTTCCTCAAGAAGATATTGTAAAATTATATAATCAATGTATATTTAAATATGGTCATAGATTTAAAAAAATTATTGTTGCTGTGCCAATATGGTATGGATCATATTTATTTGATTTATTTTATAATGAAATTGTTAAACCACAAGATTTTGAAGAAACTGATGAAGAACAAGAAAAACCTAAAATTAAAAATAAAACTAATAAAAATAAACATGAGAAATTAAGTAAAAAAATAATTTAATAAAAAATAATTAAGCTAATTTACATACTTTGCAAACTACTTTAACTATAGTTGGAATAAATACTAATGGTAATAATACGATAATCCATGCAATTACATTATGATCATTATCTACTAACCAATTAATAATAAGAACTATTACAATTAATGAAATTAATGAAATTAATAGATTTTTTAACATTGCATTTTTATTAAATTTTGAAATAATTGATACTTGGTATACTAAAGCCGATAAAGCTATGCCTAAATATACTTTAACTTGAGTATTTTGACGTTCAATCCACATTATATTATATAATTATATATTTTTTTTTATAATTATATTTTTTTTATATTTACTTAAAATAATTTTACTCTAACACCTGAACATAATGCACATGCTGTTTTCGTAATGTAATAATAGCTTGTGAGTAATGGTACTAATACAACTAAGAACCATGTAAATGTATCATAATTATTATTTATTAACCATTTAATAATATAATACATAATTACAAGTGCAATAATATACATTATTGCAAGTTTTCCTATTTCAGAATTTTGTTTATTCCTTGATAAAAGAAAACTTAGTAAAGTAAAATTTGCAAGAACAAATGCAAAATAAAATAGGAATTGTTTATTTTGAAACCACATTTATATATATTATATATTATATTTTTTTTAATTTTATATATTAAATATAAAATTAATCTTATTCTCTAATTAAATCAGATTTTAATCATTCAAGTGCAGTTAAAAGTACACCAATAATTGGTAATAAAGCAACGACCCAAGCAACTTCATTGTATCCTTTCTTGCATAACCAATTAATTATGCGTGAAATTGCATAAATTATAACTGCGTAAATTACGAGTAATAAAAGCATTTGGACGCCTGATATAGCACCATGTCTTTGAAGTTTTGCAAGATATACAGTGATGGCAGAGAGTGATGTTAAAGCAGAACCTAAATAAAATACAGGTTGATGGCATACGAACATTGGTTCATTAGATGATGTTGAAGTATTCATTTATTATATATTATATATATAATAAAAAAAATATTTATTTATTATATTAATTTATAATATTAATTTATTATATTAATAATTAAATTTTTTAACTCTAAAATTTGATTATCTTTTATATATTCATAATTTTTATTTATACATAAATTATTTTTTGACAATTTTATAATTGTATTTGTTTCAGTTTTATTTTTACGTTTAAATAAATCAAAATATACTATTTTATATTCATACGTTTTTATATTAATAATTTTATAAATTATTACAGAATCATTCCATATTTTAGTTTTATCATCAATAAATTTATAATCTATATTATTATCGCCTTTTATATTTTCAAATATTTCATTAATTTTATTAATTATATCATCAATATTAACATTATTAACATCATTAAAAACATCATTATTAACATCATTAAAAACATCATTAAAAACATCATTATTAACATCATTTATAAAATCATTAATAACATTATTAGAATATTTAAGATCAAATATGTTTAGTCTTTCAAATAATGTATAAAATTCTTTCTTAAGTTGGTTATCAATATCTATTAAATATTTTTGTATATCTACATTAAAAAGTCTTTTTAGTTTAAAAATATTGTAATTATCTTCATTTAATATATGTATTAATTGTTGTTCATCTTGTGTATTATTTGAGTTATTAATATAATCAAATATATTGTTTAGTTGTGAATATTCAAAATAATATGTTATGTCTTCTAAAAAAGTTTGTTTTATTTTATCAATATCGGTTATAGAAATATTTCTATAATTATATAAATCATCATTAAATATTTCATTAAAATCTGATAAATTTTTATTTAATTCGTTATTTAATTCTTCAGTTCTTCTTATGATTTCATCTAATATATCCTTAAACATAATATATATTATAATATAAAATCTTTATATATATTTATATTATATCATATATGAATAATAATAATAAAAATATTATTGATAAAAATATTATTATTATTTCTCATAGTAGACGGATGAGAAAGATATTAAAAGATTATTTTATTAATTATCTTAATAAACGTTTTAAAAATTGTTGTATTTTACTAATTAAATTTGATATAAATTTAAGAAAAACAACTATAAAAATAATTTATGAAGGTAAAATTGATAAAAATGAGAAACGAAATAATGATATATATTATACTAAAGATAAATTTAATTCATTAGATATTTATTCTGATAAATTAATAGTTCCTGAAAATATTAATATTTTTATTATACGTCATGCGCAAGGATATCATAATTTAACCCATTCTATTATTGATAAAACAATAAATAAAACAAAAATATTCTTTAATCTAACAGAAAATGTCGAATTAAAAGATCCACAATTAACAAATGCCGGAATAGACCAGGCAAAAGAATGTGGTTTAATATTAAATAAATATATTAATGATAATAATTTAGATAAAAATAAATTTTTATGTTTCTGTTCAATATTATATAGAACACGACAAACAATAAAATATATTTTATCAAATTGCATTTTAAATATATCTAATATTTATGTATTACCATGTAATCAGGAATTATCAAATATTAATAACGAAAATAAAATTTCTTATGGAAGATGTAAAAATGGTTCCGAACAAGAATTATATGAATGCAAATATATTGATTTAGATATTAATGATATTAAAGATACTACAGATACTAAAGATAATAAAAAAAATATTAATTGGAATTATTATATTAACTTTAAAGAAAATAATTTAAATAATAATATATGTATAGATACCAATATGATTTACCAGACTTATTTATTATTTGCCGAAATGAATAATATTGATATATATCAGGATATGAAACATAAATTAAAAAAATATTCATAAATATAAAAAATTGTTTCACATGCTAAAGCATATTCAATAATTTTTTTATTTAATCTTCAGATTAAATAAAAAAATTGAAAAACTAAATCATTATTAATGCTTATCATAATATTTATGATTATCTCATATAATGGATTCAAACACCATTCTTCCCGAAATCAATAATATCTTTTCATCTAATCCTGTTACAAAAGATATGAATATTTATTATGATTCGATTAATAAATATTATCATATTTATAATCGTAATGATAATATTTACTTTGATATTTATGTTAAAATAATAAATAATAACGATACAGATATTCATCTAAAGATTGATCGACATGTTGTTCGTCATGATGATTCGGTTGTACTCCAAAATTTTATCGATATTAATACAAAACTTGAAAATATTCATCAATATATTAAACAAATTTAATTTTTTTTTATATTTTTTCAAATAATTTCATCAAGTTGAACAAATTTTTATTATTTATATCATATTTTTTATCATATATATATTTATTTTTTTCTAAAAAATCATTATATTTATTATCTATTAAATATTTATGGTCATATGGTATCAATAAAATACCACATAATTCGGAATTAATTGGATTATTTATAATCTTTCTATCCATTACAATATTATCTTTATATTCCATTAATTTTATAATTAAATTTAAAATACTTATCATATTTCGTTCAGAAACTATATAATGATAATCAATGCATTTACCATACACATACATATCAAAATTCCATATTAAACCATCAATGTAATTCGTCATTATTTTATTATTGTAAGTTTGATATTTCTTTTTTAATAGACCTATTTTCATTTTTGGTATAATATCGTTCAATATATCTATGAAAAAATTTGTATTTAATTTATATATATTTTCATTTTGATATATTAAATTATTATATTTTTCATATATTTCATAGTTTTGTGCATATGACCGCCAGAGAATATCATACGTTAATAGATTTATTTTTGGTAGATAATCATTTCCTAATAGTAAATTTAAAAATGAATAATCACAATTATTATTTTTTTTATTTCTTATATCGTAATATTTATTGTGTAATTCTAATAATTTATTCAATGATAGAACTTTATCATGTTCTACTATATATGTTTTATCATATGATTCATGAGACATTAAAATCAAAATAATATCTGCATCTGTTGTAATTAATGCATGTGTTTCTTGAGTATTTTTATTATAATTTTCTAATATCTTATTTTTTATTTTTATCTCAGCCTCACCCGGTAATATTGTATCAATAAATACATCAACATTTAAATGTATTCTCAATATTTTTATCAGATCTTCTAATTCTGTCGGAAGATTTTTTAAAAATATTGTACCAGGAGTAAAATTTAATGTTATATCATCTGTTATATTCATTCGACGTTCACGTTGTAATACTAATTTTGCAAAAGGCGATGTACCATCACAAAATAGATTAATACTTTTTGTTGGTTGTACTTGCTTACATATTTCTGTTATTGCGAATTTTATTTTGCGTAATAGATGTGTAATATTTTCACAATTATAACAACATTTATGTAATAGACAATTTAAATCTATATATAAATGATCATATGTTTCTTCTGATATAGTAGAAAAAGCCTCTGAAAATAATGTTTTAATAGTTTTATAAAAGTCTTTTATGCCCATAATGTATTGTATTATAGTTTACCATATTATAATTTTTTTAACTAAAATATTATTCAATTTTTATCACGAAAAACTAAATCTAAATGATTTGGATGCATACATACATTAATAATTGCATTATATGTTATTTCTAATTGTTCATCAATCTCATAAATATTAGGATTACGCTTAAATTTAATAGATTTTAATAATCTATATTTTTGTTTATTGTTTTCATATAAATTTATTAATGCCATATATTCATATTCTGCATCGCCAATAGAAATAATATTATTTATTTTAGTATTTTGTAATAATGATTGTAATTCTCGTTTAAAAGCTAATTTTTTCCATTCAGTCATATTACTTGTATAATGTGAATATTCACCGCGAGCTGATACTATTTTTATTATATTTTTTTTTAATAATTTACTTGTTTTTGGTAATATATTTACACTCATATCTATCCAATTTAATAATGCATTAGTTATTATAAATACCTTTCCACAATTTGTTAGTTTATACAACAAATGTTCTAAATTATTATCTATTTTATGAAAATATTTATTATATAAAATTGTTCTATTTTCTACCGATAAAAATTCTATATTATTTTTATTTATCCAAGATGTTGGAAATAATGTATCATCCCAATCTAAGATTATTAATGTTGTCTTATTATTAATATCCATATGTAATATATTATAATATTATTTTATTAAAATATCAAAATAAATACATTTAAATATATATATATTTTATATATTTTTATATTTTTATATTATATAATAATATATATGTCTATGTTTGTAAGAGGTACCGAATCATTCATCCCACCAAATGCCCCAATTGTTGGTATTAATCCAATTAACCCAATGTTATATAGATTTAATAATCTTGGTAATATTTTAAATCCATATATGAGATCACCACCATATGTTAATGAAATCCAATTTTATAACCCTATCACTGGTCAATTAGGCCCAAATATTAGTCAAAATGGTATATTAAGTAATATGAGTCAAAATATACAAAATGATCCAAGATATACACCTGTTATTGATAGCCAGATACATACTAAACAATATAATAATGGTAAAATTAATATAGGTATTATTGGCAATGAAGCCGATCTAAATACCGTCATAACCATTTTAGATAAACATTATGCTACTAGTACTGTGGCTCCTCCCGTGGTTCCTTCTGTTTAAGGTTGTGATAGAACGTGATGATTATTTTAAGCTTAATAATTTTTCTTCTAAAAAAAATTGTTTCGCTCATTAAGAAGCTTAATAATTTTTCTTCTTTCAAAAAAATTGTTTCGCTCATTAAGAAGCTTAATAATTTTTCTTCTAAGAGGAAGTTTGTCCAAGCAAACTTCCTCTTTCAAAAAAATTGAAATTTTAAATATCTTAATAGCTCCTTTGAAAAATATTTTATTATTCTGACTATGTCTGGATTAAATTCTTTTTCTTCTTTCGTCGCTGACAACAGCGATGACTTCGCTGCTTCAGCGAAGTTGGGTGCAACGTCCAATACTGCATCCACGAGTATCACAACTCAAGGCAACATGCAAAAGTTCGACCCCGCGGATTGGCATGCTATCGACCAAGTAGCGCCCGCGCCTTCGGATAGTGTTGTCTGTGGACTCGCCAAGGATCTCGTCGACGCTCTGTTTGGCAACATCAAAACACGTGCCGACGAACAGTTCTCTGTTCTGGGTCAAGACTTCATGCATGTCATTCCCGAACTCATCAAAGCTGAATTGGTGCGTTCTAGCTTTGCCTCAAAGATCGAAACGAAACCCGCGAACGACGTGCCTGCAAAGAAGGCAAAGGCACCAAAGCCTGGATCGAAGGCTGCCCAAAAGGCTACGTCGGCGCGTGAGGATATCATCAACAAAAACAATATCGATCGCATCACTCACCAGATTACACAGACGTTGAGTGGTTACAATGGTGAGAACCAGCCATCTGGATTGCGTTCCGAGTATCTCGAGATGCGGGCCATTGGTTTTGTGCAAATGCTTCATTTCCTACACAAGCAACACAAGGCCAAAAAGACGGTTGAAAAGACATCCGCGTACAACATCATTGTCGCCGCGAAGCGTTTTCTTGACTCGATCACCAACATCAACATGGTTGGTATTTCGACCAAGACCGACAGCTTTTCACCGATTGCTCGCGAGATCTTGACTGAATACATCGCGAAGGTCGAGGCTGATTACAACTTCAACATTCTGAATGTCTGTGAAGAAGCTCCTGAGCTTACCGTGAGCACGGCGTACGATTTTGCTATCCCCCGTGGTGGCATTGCGCTGTATCCTCATCAGGAGGAGATCATCAAGCTCGTCTTCAACGCGGTCAACAAGAAGTCTGTGAAGCAGAATCAGCATCTGCTGGCGCGTCTCCGTACAAGTTTCGGCACAGGTAAGACGACCATTGCCGCAGCCATTGCCTATCTCACATACCAGTTCGCCAAGCGCCGTAACAGTGCTGAAACGCAGGATGTGATGATTTTTTGCTGCAGCAATCGGACTGTGCTGATTCAGGTAGCGAATCTCGCATTCTACCTCGATGTGCCACTAGCAATCAGCTTCAACGACCCGAAGAAGGGGTACACGATGATCAAGTGCTACAATTGCAAGGCGAAGGACGATATCACCAAGGACATCCGCGAGCCCGCATTGATCGTGTGCGGTTCTGATGCTTGTGTCTCTGCACTCCAGCAGTTTCCCCACGCCATGCTGTTCTTCGACGAGCCTACTATCGGTATGGATGTGTTGAACTCTGTGGCTAAAGATAACGCTAGTGTGATGGAGAAGTTGCCTTGCATCACTGTCCTTTCCTCTGCCACACTTCCCGAGGTTTGTCCGGAGTGGATCATTTCCTCCCACCACGAGAAGTTTGGCGAAGGCATTAACAAGGACATTGTGATCAACAAGACTCTCGTTGGTGTGGAGATGTACAACTTTGATGGTGAGATGACACTCCCTCACATCGGTTGCACAACTGTTGCCCAGCTCAAGAGTGTCTTGTCAAGTGTACCGTTCAACCCGGTCATTCGCCGCACTTACACCGCACCAGTGTTGAAGAAGTTGTACGAACTCTTTGTGCAGAAGGGTGTTCCAAACATTCCCAATCTCATCACCGAGTTCTCCACCATCGACAAGCTTTCGTGCGACGCAGTGTGCCAGGCGGCGTTTCGCCTTCTCAGCTGTCTTTTGGATTGCACTGACGATGTAATTGCAATGGTTTGCGCGATTCCCTTTCGCCATCCCTCTGCTGTCGTCGTGTCAGTCGAATCCTCAAGTGAGTCCGAGGATGACGACATCCAGTTTGAGAAGCCCGCGAAACCAGTGACGAAGGCAACGCGCTACATCGATTACACCACCCTCGGTACAACTGCGGCCCATCTCCATTACGGGCAGACCTTGATTGCTGCACCCAATCCCGCGAGCTTTGTTGAGAGTAATTTTACCGCTCTCACAAAGGCTTTCCTGAAGAAGCACGAATCCATCAAGAAGCTGCTTCGCGGGTTTGAGTTGGAGGACGAGCGTATTACCGCCGAACTTGAGAGTCTCAAGAAGGAGAAAATTCCCGAGCTCGAAAAGTCTCGGAAGGAGTCTGAGATTATCACAAGCCGTCGTTCTTTTACCATTGGATTTGAGATCAACACGCGTGATCACATCGCGCGCTTTGCCCCCAAGGGTACAAAGATCATTCGCCAAGGTTTGAGTACAGCGGTTATCGAGCAAATTCTCAAGGAAACGATGAATGTGCCCAATGAGGTGCAGATCTTGCTTGCATGTGGTGTTGGTGCCATCAACGCCTATTCCTGCAAGATTTACAACCACTTCGTCAACACATTGTTCGTGGAAGGTGCTCTCGCTTACGCGGTTGCTGATGTGCGCATCGCCTATGGTACCAACGTCCCTCTATCTGGTATCATTGTCACCAAGGAGTTCTCGGAAACATTTTCGTTCAACACTGTCTGTCAGCTCATGGCACGTGTTGGTCGCGTTGGCAAGTCTTGGAAGGGTGAGGTCTTCATTGATGAGAGCTTCCGCACAGCTTTCGTCGAGGCCTTCAAGACTGGCTCTACTGCGCTCGATATTGAGACTCTGAACCTGAACAAGCTGCACGCTGACTTCATCGTCGCAAGCACTGCTGCACAAGACAACATTAAGCAACGACTCCAGGCTTTGAAGGCGAAGGCACTTCTGGCGATGCAAGTCAAGGCCGCCGCTGAAGCCGCGCGCATCCGCGCCGAAGCAGAGAAGGCAAAGGCTGAAGCAGAAGCACTGGCTCTAGCACAGGCTGCAAAGAAGGCAGAGGAGAACAGTGCCAATGACGATGCTGCTGCTATTGCTGCACGCAAGGCTCGTCGCGCTGGTCGCTCTGCAGTCAATGTCAGCTCTGTGCTTTCTCAGCCCCCTGCCGAGTCTGCTCGTAAGCCCGTGCCCGGCTTTGCCCGCTCCCAGCGGAAGTAAATGTTTGGTGTTTTTTTGTTTATCGTGACGTATAAAATAAACGATTAATTAATCTATATTTTTTTATCTTTATTGACTCAATAATTTTTTTAGAAAAAAAAAATTGAAATTTATTAATTATTGCATATTTTAATATATATTTATTTATTAATATCTAACATGTATGGCATGTCTCATAATTTTGGTGGTTTAGGTGTGTCTCATAATAATCTCGGTATTGCAATGCTTTCCGAACCCATTCTAACCAATCATGGGTTGATTGTCGGTTATGGACACAATGGCAGTATTGCCACTGTAAATTTTCCAGTGTTTCCATCGTATAATTCATCGTATTCGTGTTCTGCTTCTAAGCAGAATACTGAACCTTTTGATTATAATTCTGACAAAATTAGAAAACTATACGGTTTTGATCAATTAAAATCTAAAATAGACCAAGAAAGTGAGAAACGCGAAGAACGAGAACAAAGAGATCGTGAACGTGAAGAACGTGAACAAAGAGATCGTGAACGTGAAGAACGTGAACAAAGAGTGCGTGAACAAAGAGAACGTGAACAAAGAGTGCGTGAACAAAGAGAACGTGAGCAAAGAGATCGTGAGCAAAGAGATCGTGAACAAAGAGAGCGTGAACAAAGAGAGCGTGAACAAAGAGAGCGTGAGCAAAGAGATCGTGAACTAAGAGAGCGTGAACAAAGAGAGCAATTACGACTTGAACGTGAACAAAGAGTGCGTGAACAAAGAGAACGCGAACAAAGAGAGCGTGAACAAAGAGAGCGTGAGCAAAGAGATCGTGAACTAAGAGAGCGTGAACAAAGAGAGCAATTACGACTTGAACGTGAACAAAGAGATCGTGAACAAAGAGATCGTGAACAAAGAGTGCGTGAGCAAAGAGAACGTGAACAGAAAGAGCGTATTGAGCGTATCGAAAAAGAAAATATTAAATTGAAAAAACAAATGTCAAAACAAATGAAACAAATTACAAAAATGTTTGAAATGGTTATGCCAAAAACTATTTCACATAAAAAAAAAGTTACATTTAAATCTGATTCTGATTCTGATTCTGATTCTGATTCTGATTCTGATTCTGATTCTGATTCTGAATCTGATTCTAAATCTGAACCTATTACAAAAGTTAGTGTAACAAAAAAGAGTGCAATGCGTTTAAAAAAAAATGGTCAAAGACAATGAAAATATATCTGAAAATTCAGATTCTGAATATTTCTAAATAAATTTTTTTATCTTTTCTATAATATCTGATTGATAATTTATATCATTTTCAAAATCTTTATCACAATCTATAATTAAAATATTTTCAGATAGTTTATTAAGCCATTCTTCATGATATTTATGTAATTTTTTTAAGTATTCTAAAGTAATATCTTTTTCTTCAACACGACCACGTTTTTGAATACGCATAAATGCTGTTTCTGGATTACAACGTAGATATATATATTTCAAATTGTTATTATTATTAACATAATTTTCGTAAAATGTACACCATAAATTATACATTTGATGTTCAATATCTGTTAGTAAATTATCATCAAATAACATCTTTTCAAATACATTCTTATCAGTTCCAAGAGATCTATCTAAAAATATAATATCACTATCTGAATTAATTCCATCTTGTATTTTTATCATTCTAGTTACATAAGCAATATTTTGGAATGTATAACCCCATCTAGGAATATCTTTATAAAACAAACCAAGAATATTCTCTCCGGATTGCGTTTTAATATTTAACCACATATCGACTGGTTCAGATACAACTAATGATTTTTCATATGTATTTTTCATAATATTTGTAAATGTTGATTTACCAACACCAATATTCCCTTCAATAGCAATAATTTTTTTGTTATTAGTTATAGACATATAGTTTAATTTAATATAATTATATTATATTAAATATATTAAATAATATATTAAAAAATCAATTTTTAAATTGTTTGTAAAAAGCTTTTGATCGAATCAATCCATCAATTGTTCTCTTGGTATAACTATCCATTCTTAATGTACTATCATTCATAAAATCCAATCCTTTTCCATGTTGGAATATACCTTTATTTTTATCAACCTCTTCTGGTTTATTAACAATATCTTTCTGTTTAGTTATGGTTTTTGGTACGTCGTACCCAAAAATTTCAGGATTAACTAGGAAATCTTTTAAAGTCCATTCTGGATGTTTATTAACAGCTTTTTCTTTATAATCTCTAAATGTTATACTGCGTGTTTTCATATCATAATCCCAATCTGTAACTTTCTTAAATATAAATTCACCAAAAAATGGTTTCATTTTTTTATACATTTCTTTATATGGTAAATCTTCTGGTACCATCACGCCATTATATTTTTCTTTCTTATTTAAATCGAGTATATGAAATATTCCTGATAAATATCCACCAACAACTTGAACCATTGTTGCGTTTATTTTTTCATCAAAATTATTTTCATATATATCACGAGCTTCGTGTATATCTAATAAAGAACCTATCCAAAATATATCTCCATTACCTAAAAAGAATGTTAAACCCAATTCATCACAACCATCAATGATATCATTTGTAAATAATCTAGTATTATCTTGATATTTATAATTTTTTTCTTTTAATTCATATAAAGATGCCATTGTATCTTGTGTAGGATGATATACATAATATACTGACGGAGACCAAGTTCTAATTTTGTTACCATCTTTTTTATGATATGTACTCATTGTTTCACCTATTGTTATATTTTCTCCGTGTCTAATTAAAATACCAATATAATTTTTATAGCCAGGAGTATATGAATGTGCAAAAGTTTCTGTACATAATCTATTAAATGCTATATACTTATTATTATCTTCTAAAACTTCAATATATTTTTCATCTGGTAATTCTTCATGATTTCCAAATGACATCTCTACTGGAGCCAACCCTTCTTCATAAAATGGCTCACATGTTGAAGCCCATGTATTACAATATTCATTGATTCTTTTAGGAATACTTGATCTTTGTGTATCATATTCACTGATATGAATAGTTCTAATATCTAATTCTTCTGCAGTCTTTTTAGTTCCATAATGTTTATTTATCATATCTAAACCGACTTGAGCCCACATATTTACATTTCCAGGATTACAACCCATATCTATAACTGCATTAAAATTTAATTCTCCTGATTTTTTTAACTCTTCAGAAAAATTTCGAATTTCTTTTATAATTGGATATAATGTATAAGATTCGGGTTCATATACATTTTTATAATCCCATAATTCAGTTGATGAATTAACATAACCGCAACCATATTTTTGACATAATCTCATTATATCAATTGAACAAATCTCTATAGCACAATCTATTATTAAATCGTCTTTTGTTAATTTATGATCTACTTCAAAAATTGTTTTATAATTGTGTTCATTAATATGAGTACTAATTAATTTTATTTCTAATGGTTCATGTAATGCTTTATCAACAACATAAGATACTATACCTTTTAATTGATCTATATGTTTTAAATCAATAATTGTTATTTGTGATTGTTTTATTTTAAATATTTTTAAAATCATGTATAATAAAGATGGACCAACTGCTCCTTGCCCCATCATATATAAATTTCCTTTAAAATCGCGAGATTGATACATTTCTTTTAACATTTTTAATCTCTCATTACGGTCTATTATTTTATCGACTTCCATTTATATAATATATATTTATATTATAGAAAAAATATTATCTTTATTATTTATTAACTGTTAACTATTATTTCGTAAATATAATAGAACATTTGGAATATTATATATTATTCTGTATTTTTCAAATAACAATACTATTTTATTATTTATATCATTTATTTCTTTGTTTTCATATAAGTTTATCATAGCTTTTTTTCTAAATATACAAGAATTAAAATTTATTAAATTATCCATATCAATATTTATATCAAAAATTTTTGTTTTATAATTTGATTCTGATATTTTTTTTTTATTGTTTGATAAAAATTCTATATGTTGTGATCCACATATCTGTGCATATGGATGATTTAACATAAAATTTGTTTGAGTTTCAATCTTGTTAGGCAACATAATATCAAATGGACTATGATTTATTATTAATTCATATGAACATTTCTTAATGTTTTCAATTAAATCATTATTATCATTATCATTATAATCACAATCATATATAATCCATTTACAATTTGACGTGTTGTCAGAATATATTTTTACTAAATCATTTAGTAATATATTTATTTTATCATCTTTTAGATTATTTATAATTACTATTTCTATAAAGATTTTTCCAGTTTGGTTCACTATTGATTCAAAACATTCTATCAAATAATCTTTATTAAATTTTTCCGATTCACTAATTTTTATTAAAATACTAACATTAATATATGGTTTTTGTAATATTTTATATATATTTTTAATAGATATCGATTCTATTGTAGAATTCCATAATTGACAACAATATGTCTTCCCATGACATGTATATACTTCTCCAGTATGATGTATTGGATAAAATTTATAATCTGGAAATATTTTAATTGTATCTCTATATTTATTTATAGTATTTGTTAATAATATAGGTCCAGTTAATTGCCAGGCTTGTTTATTTATATCCTCTTTTTTTTTAAATGTTTCTATAATATAACTTATCATATCATTTAATATTATATGATTTTTTGTAAATCCCATTACACTATTTCCAATTAATCCACCTCTTGTTTTTTCATTCTCTAATCCTGCAAAAGCTTTAATACTAAATAAATTTTCATCGAATGGCTCTATTGCCAATGTATCCGAATCAACATATATACCTCCATATCTATTTAAAATTTCTATTCTCATAATATCCACCTTCCCTGGAATTTCATCAAATAAATTAATTTGAGATTGGCATTCAAATTTCATATCACGTTTTATAAATTCTTCTTCGGTCCATAAAATATGTTCACATTCATAATTCATATTTTTAACAGAATTAATATAATCATATGGTATCGGTTTATCACCTATCCATATTTGATGTATTATTTTTGGTATCATTTACTAAGTTAATTAAGTTAACTTAATTATTACTAAGTTAACTAAATTATTACTAAGTTAACTAAATTAAAAAGTTGAATTAATTATAGTTAATTAATATATTTCTGTAATAATTTAATTAGTAATAATTTAGTTAAAATGTCAGAAAGCATATCTAAAAGAATAAAATTAGATATTGATATAGATGATCTTTATGATATCATATATAATAATTTTCTAAATAAAAAATATGATTTATGTATTAAATATTATGAGAATACTATACAATATTTTAATAATATAGATAATAATATATTATTAATTATTAAAATATCATATTGTAAAATAAATAATTATGATGAAGCTACAAATATATTTATAAATAATAAAAATATCGAGAATGACAACAATATATATGATATTAATTTTTATAATATCTTTAATATTAAATCAGATACTAATTATACACATAATAAAGATTTAATTTCTATTTATATTGATGGATATGCATATAAAAATATGAAAAATATTGATAGTTCAATTTTATATTTTAAATCATGTTTTTATACAGCAAAGGAAAGTGTATTGATTAATCTTGTTAAAAATATTTCAGACCATTTAATCGAATTATATGAAAGTGATATTGATAAATATTTTAATGAATTAAAAGAATTATATCAACAAAATAGTTTGCATATAAAATATATTGAATTATTAAAAACGAAAAATATGCATATCGATAGTAATAATTATATTAAACAGATTATAGATGATGAATTAAATTTTATATTTGATGATAATAATGATATTGATTATTATTTAGATAATTATGTTATTACTGATGAATCAGATATTTTATATTTACTTGACAAATATAAAAGTTTTGGTAAAATTAATAAAATTAGAGATCTAATAAATAAAATAGAATTAAATAATAAAATTAAATTTAATCCAGAAATATATATCAATATATTATATGAATATGTTAGATTAAATGATACAACCAGAATTAAATATTGTGGACTAATATTTGATTTAATTGAAAAAATAGAAAATAAATCAGACAAAATAAATAATATTCTTAATGAAATTATAGAATATTACAATACCGAATTATATTATTCTAATAGACTTGGATCAATTAAATATAAAAAATATCTAAACAGACGAAATCTTGATAATATTAATAATAATTATTGTATATATTTAAAATTATATAAATATTTTAATATTGATAATATTGAAAAAAATCTATGTGTTATATGTTTAGATACACAAGATATTATTAAATTAAATTGCCATGAAACACATATTGTCTGTCCAGAATGTTATAAACGTATTGATAAATGTCCCATGTGTCGCGATGTTATTCATAAATAATCATTTTTTTTTATTTATTCTGAAGATTAAATAAAAAAAAATTGAAATTTTAAATATATTGGTTGTTTCTTGTATTTTAGATACAAACATCTTGCAATGTCCGCAAATAAGACTTTTTCTTCTCGCTCCGTCGCTACCCGCGATGCCGTCGCTACCCGCGATGCCGTCGCTACCCGCGATGTTCCCGCTTTTCCGGCGATGACTCTCACTCCCGAGCAGATGCAGATGGCAGCCATGTACGCACAGATGTTGCAGATGCAGCAGCAGATGCAGCAGATGCAACTCGGCTCTTCGCAAGTCCAAGCACTTCCTGTCCAAGCACCGTCGGCTGAGCGTGTTCCCCACAAGCAGGCCCGTCCTGTTCGTGTGCTGAATGCACCCAAGCCTGTTGGTCGCAGTGGTCTTGCTTCTGCTCGCCCGGCGCGTGCACCACGTGCCGCTCCTGCCCAGGATGAGATTTTGCGTCCGTTCACTTTTGCATGCCACCAGCTTTACGTCAAGTTGGTCCGTGCATCGGATGGCGCGTACTACAACATTCCCGAGGGGGCCAACTCCAACATGGTGAAGGGCATTCGTCTCGACGATGTGTTCAAGTGCACAAACACCGAGGGCAAGGATTGCGCAATTTCTGTCGCCGATGTTCTCTACGGGTTCCGTGAGCGTGGTGGTCATTACACACAGCGTCGACGCACGCATGCTACATACCACATCACCAACCCGTTTGAGGCTGCGCAGATTTACGCTTTGTCCAAGGGCTACTATCTCGCCAACATGTCCGATCCTTCCAAGGGTTTGAGTCTCCGCATCGAGGTCTTCAAGTCTGATCCCAAGCAGACCACGCCTCTGTGGCACGGGCAGAACATTCAGCCCCGTGGCGTTGCTCTCAAGGTTGACCTGTCGACACCTGACTTCGAGGATGTGTACTGCTTCTACATGAAGCCCATCCGCGAGGCCGCTCGATTTGTCAACTCGACTTTTGGGCACGACGAACGCTCTGAGGCCAGTGACACGCACTCTGAGGCAGGTGATGCCCACTCTGAGACAGGTGATGCCCACTCTGAGGCTGGCGACGAGTAAGCAAGAGTGTTTGCTTGTATATGTTTATTTATGTCCTTAACTATTGTCCATGAATAAATTTCTTTATCAAAAATAAAACTTAACAATAATTATGTCTTTCTAATAATAACATTACGATGGCACTGTACATAATTATTGTTGCAGGACCAAAATATCGTGTAAACTTCATTTGTGTTTCACATTCAGTAAATACTAAATATTCAGCCATTTGTAATGTAGGTGATTCTGTTTCTTTATTTGTTATTTTTCTTGTAAGTTTTTCTTGACATCCTAATTGGGCAATTGTCAAGAAAAATATTATACATATTATACCAATAATAATATATTTTATTGTCTTTGTCTCTTTATTAAGTTTTTTATATAACACATAAAATAATATAATATGTTTTAATATATCAGAAGAATGATCATATAAATCACCAAATTTTGATGTCATTTTAAATTTACGAGCCATCTTACCATCGGCACAATCAAAATAATACGATAAAATCCATGTTATTGTAGCTAATATATATCTATCATTATATGCAAAATATGATGTTGATAATCCTAAAATTAGGCTTATAGTTGTTATACCGTTTGGTGTTAAACCGAGTTTTTTATATAGATCTAATTGTGTATCAACTATATTATTTATAAAATTATCTAATGGATTATCTAACTCTTGGGGAATCTTGTTTACCATAAATATTTATATATATTTTCTTTAGAAAATATATATAAATATTTATGCTAAAGGACAAGCGTTTACCATAAATATAAATATAAAATATCATTAGATTTTATATTTATATTTATGCTAAAGGACAAGCGTTTACCATAAATATATTTATTTTTTAGAATATATTTATGCTAAAGAACAAGCGTTTACCATAAATATATTTATTTTTTAGAATATATTTATGCTAAAGGACGAGAGTTTACCATAAATATATTTATTTTTTAGAATATATTTATGCTAAAGGACAAGCGTTTACCATAAATATATTTATTTTTTAGAATATATTTATGCTAAAGAACAAGCGTTTACCATAAAATATATTTATTTTTTAGAATATATTTATGCTAAAGGACGAGAGTTTACCATAAATATATTTATTTTTTAGAATATATTTATGCTAAAGGACAAGCGTTTACCATGAAATAAATATAAAATATCATTAGATTTTATATAAATATTTATGCTAAAGGACGAGCGTTTACCATAAATATATTTATTTTTTAGAATATATTTATGCTAAAGGACGAGAGTTTACCATAAATATATTTATTTTTTAGAATATATTTATGCTAAAGGACGAGAGTTTACCATAAATATATTTATTTTTTAGAATATATTTATGCTAAAGGACGAGAGTTTACCATAAATATATTTATTTTTTAGAATATATTTATGCTAAAGGACAAGCGTTTACCATAAATATATTTATTTTTTAGAATATATTTATGCTAAAGAACAAGCGTTTACCATAAATATATTTATTTTATTTATTCAGAACTTTGTAACAATGATTTTGACTTAGATTTTTTATTTATTTTTATTAATTTTTATTAATTTTTATTATTCCATGTAAATATTATAATAAATAATATAAATACAAAAGTACCACACCCGCAATATTTAGTAAATTGTATAGTATTTTCTGGATTATTATCTTTATTTGCTATATATTTTGAAAAATCTAGTGTAGGTGATTCATTTGTATCATATATTACTTCTTGATAACCCAAATGAATAAACATTAATAATGCTAATATTATCAATAAATATTTTATTTCACTAAATTTTTCTGAATTTGTTTTATGTAATGCATATAATATTATAATTATTTTAAATATATCACCAAAATGATCATAATAATCACCAAATTTAGTTTGTAAATTATATTTACGTGCAAGCTTCCCATCAACACAATCAAAATAATATGCTATTAAAAATAAAAAGGATGCTAATTTAAATTTAGAATTTAAAATACAATACATTGATAGTAATCCAAAAATTATACCAATTGTTGTTATTTTATTTGGCGTAAAACCATTTTTATAATAAAAATCTAAATGAGTATCTATAAATTTTAATAAATATACATCAAATGGACATTCATATATTGAATCTATTTTGTTGACCATAAATATAATATATTTATATATTATATTTATGCTTTAGAATTATTATTTTTTACACTAAAAAGGCTAAAATTTATGCATGAATACGTGTATCACATAAATAATAATGTAATGCTGTTAATAATGCAATATTAAGACCAATTGATACAACTTCTCCTTCATGTAATTCTTTTTTATCTAAAAATAATGTAATGAATAAATAAATTAAAGCTACTGTAAATAAGGAGAATTTAATTGACGAACCGACTGATTTACATTTAGTATAGCAATAATTAAAATAATCCATAGATGTAGATATTACAAAAAATACTACAAATAAAAATAATAATTTTGTTAAATCTAATGTTTTAATTTGTGGCAAAATTATATATATAATAAGCATTAAAATTAATGCTGAGAAAAACCCAACATTAACTGATTTATTCATATCACAGTTCATATATAATATATATTGAAAAAAAAAAATATTATAATATTTTATATGAATTATAATTTTATTGATTATAAAGAAAAATATTTTAAATATAAAAAAAAATATTTACAATTAAAAAATAATATACATGGTGGTGTAATAAATCCAACTGATATTGATAAATTTAGAATAGCTATGTTACACGGCAGTTTAAATGTGGATGAATTTATTATTGTACCAAATAATGTGTATTTAATTCAATCTAATACTTGTGGTTTAAGTAATTTTGAAGATGTTTATAATTTAATTAAAAATAAATCAATTAAAGAACTTATTAGTTTTTTTGAAAAAACTCCACAATATTCTATAATAAATCCAAATACAGAAATATGTAATATTAAATTATCTGGTTATAAAGATGATATGTCGGTTTGGGGAATTTTTGATTTTAAATCAGGTACTACACATTATAGAAGTATTATAGATAGTAATACTGATGAAAAAATTAAAGATAGAATGAATAAATTTATGATAAAATATAATAGTGATTATAAAGATGAATTAAAAAAATTAAAAAATAATTATTGGTTTGATATTTTAAATAAATATGTTTCTCCAGTATGTTTTGATATATTATATCTTATATGTTTTATTAAATATCTCCAAAATAAAATTTCTGATTCTGATAAAATAGGTATATTATCAAAAGATATAATAATTTTAAATGATAAATTAAAATTTATACCAAATTATTTAGAATATAATAAAGAATTAAGTTTAAAATCAGATGATGATTTACAATTATTTGAAAAAATTAATGGTGTTATTCAATCTCAATCAACTAATAATATTGTTGATGAGATTAATCAGTTATACATATCATATCAAAAAGATCTAGTAATAGATATTTCACAAATAAATTTATTTAAAAATAGAGGAATGACAGAAAAACGACAATTACAAGATGAATTTGAAGATATACCAGGATTTCAATATCTAGATATAAAAAGAAATTTTACATATTTTGAATTATTTATGATTATATTTTCATATGTATTTTTAGAATATAATAATAATAATAAATATCAATTAAATTTAAGTGATGTATTAACTAAATTAAGTGAAAATACACGAGAAGGTAAATCTAGTATCATTTATTCAACTGCTTGTTTGGGCATAGATGAATCGCAACAATCAAAAGATGATTTATTTAAATTACAAACATGTCAAAATAAACTTTCAGGTATTAAATCTACTGATATATTACAAAAAATCAGTGATAGATCGAATATATATAATATTTTATTAGATACACCAGCTAATATATTTAATATATTAAACAATATTGCTGATAGTAAATATAATAGAAATGAATATACCAATAATGAAGAGACAATAATAATATTTGATCCTAAAATAGTATGGCTTATTTGTGTAATTGATATATTATTTTTTACAAATAATATTCAATATATAATAGATTTTATTGATAATTATAAAATTGGTAAATTATTATATTCTTCGATACCTCCATTTTATAAATTAATATTTATTGTATTTTTTGAAGGTAATAAAAATATTAATAAAAATATAATTTATGAATTTGGTGGACTTCAAAATGATATTTCTATTTATTTAGAATCAGAATCAGAATCAGAATCAGAATCAGAAGCTTTACAAAAATTAAAAAAGAATATTTCTGAGCATATATCCAAGATTGAAGATCAAAATAGAGATTTAAAACAAGAATATTTATTATTAAAATATTTAATAGTTTATTCAATAAATTATACTTTTATTAATAAGATTTTAAATTTTACAAAAGTAAAAGATAAAACTATTGATGACTTATTATTAAAAATAAATAATAGTAAAGATGGATTTACATATTTTAATATTAAACAAGAATATTTAATAGATAAAATTAAAGATAAAAAAGAATTTAGAGATGGTTATCAATTAGATTTGTACATTGTTAAATTTATTTTCAATAATTTTAATATAAAATTAATAAACATATTTCCCGCTGGTATTAATGATGATAATACTGATTATATGTATATATTGCAAGAGGAATATAATGAAATTATAAAAAATATATTTACTTTATATTTGACATTATAATATAAAATAAAAATTGAAAATTATAATATATTAACTTATTATTAATATATTATAATAAAATACAAACATGCACATTCACACTGTGAAGAAAGGTATTCGTTCTAATCACACTATTCGTTGGGGTGGTCACAATCATGAAGGCACTAATCGTAATGGTATTATTTGTGGCACTCGTTTTGTAAACGATTGTGTCGCTTCGATTATTGTCGATTCTGATAATGAGACAGAACACAAGTTGCCGAAAAAGTATGCTAAATACTTTCCCCAACAAATTACATTTAATTATGATGATTCATCTACTACACGTCCTGAAAAACGTGATATTATTAAGTTTGATTCAAACGTTCACTGTTGTCAGATGTGTGGAGGTAGTCGATTTAATTGTAAGGCAATCTTTCAAGAAACAAATCAATATGGAAAAGGTGTTTATCGTACTAAAAAGTATGTTATTAATCCAATGGATGATTATGATGATTATCTTGAGTCAAATAATGATTTTTATAATGATAGTGATTAAATTTGTTTATTTATTTTGTTTATTTATTTTGTTTATTTATTTTGTTTATTTGAATAAAAAAAATTGAATTATATATATTTTATATTTTATATTATATTTTAAGTTATATTATAACTTAAATGTCCTTTCCTGATAACTTTATCTGTCCTATTACTCAAGCAGTTATGACCGATCCAGTAATTGGTGATGATAGTATTACATATGAACGTTATGCTATTACTCAATGGCTTCATTCACATAATACATCACCGGTAACGCGTAACATAATGAGTTCAAATCTTATTCCAAATATTGCTCTACGCAATACAATCCAAGATTATTTTAAACAAAATACAACTAATGGTTTTGCACAATCTACACAAATACAATCTATACAGAAACAATCTACAAATATTGAGAAAAATATTGTTGATTTTTCATATTCGGTAAAAAATGGAATATTTGATAATGAACAATATTCTATTTGTACACTTAATTTTAAGAATTCTTCTAAAAAGAATAATATTATTGTAGCAGTAGTTGATAATTCTGGTTCTATGGGTGAAAGTGCAGATGTCCCTGGAGCCGAATCTTCTGGACTTACGCGTCTAGATCTAGTTAAACATACTCTTAATACTTTTGTACATTCTCTTTCAGATAATGATATGATGTGTATTATTAAATTTAGTAACAATGCATATGTAGTTTCTGATTTTATTAAACTTAATAGAACTGGAAAAGATATCACTATTGAAAATATCAAAAAGATTCAACCAGATGGTATGACAAATATGTGGGCGGGAATAAAACTTGGTATTGATAAAATTGCTTCTATTTTTAATGATGATTATAATATTTCTATGATTCTTATGACAGACGGAGTTTCTAATTATAATCCACCACACGGTATCATTCCAACTCTTGAAGAATATATTAAAACAAAGGATATTAATTTTTCAATTAATACTTTTGGTTATGGATATAACATTGATTCACTTTTGCTAGGAAATATTGCCAAAATGTGTAATGGTATCTTTGGATTTATTCCCGACGCCACAATGGTAGGAACAATTTTTATTAATATGATTTCTTCAATTATTAATGGTTGTGTTAATAATATTAAAATTAATTATTCATCAAATGGTGTTCAAAACATTATGTCTTATGGTATGATTTCACATAATCAACCAGTTCATATTGTTATAAAAAATAATACTTCTGAAATTAAACTAGAATATAATGATATTGTGAAAACTATTCTAACTAATATTGAAAATTCTGTTTTTTCAGTTGATTATATTAATCAAATTGTTCGACTTAAACTTATTGAGACGATTAATATTGCTATCACACAAAAAAATCCTAGTGTATTATTAAATCTTAAAAGTTATCTTATAAATTTAAATACAACATATAATTCATCATATATTCAATGTGTGATTGATGATATTGATTTTAATGATCCAAATAAAGGACAACTTGTAAAAGCAGTATCTAACCCAGTTTGGTTTAACCAATGGGGTATACATTATCTCAAAGCTATTTGTCGAGCCCATGAACTTGAACGTTGTATTACATTCAAAGAACAATCCCCACAACATTATATGTCCGAAGAATTAAAAACTGAACAAAAACGTATTGAACAAATATTCTGTGATTTACCAGCACCAGAACCATCTGGTTATCGTTGTTCATATTCTTTAAATAATACATACTCTTCACAACCAGTATCAATGCAAACTTATTATGTTCAGGATGGTGGTTGTTTTGATGGATTAGGTATGGTTTCAATGTATGATATCAAAGAAGAAAAAATTTATTATAAAAAAGTAAATGAAATTACAGAAGGTGATATAGTCTATTGTCCACTCAATTCTAAAAAATATGCAATTATTGAATGTGTTGTAAGAATAAAGATGATGAAATTTATTAAAATGTGTGATCTTAATAATATGAAAATTACACCATTCCATCCTATCATGAAGAATGATGAATGGGTATTTCCAAATGATGTACAAGAATCAGAAATAACATATATGAATTACGTGTATGACTTTGTACTTGATTCAGGTCATTGTGTAGAAATAAATAATACAAATGTTATTACTCTTGGTCATGGTTTTGATTCTAATGATGTTGTTAAACATCAATATTTTGGAGATAAAATTATTGATGATCTAATTGAACACAAAGGATGGGCAGATGGATTTATTGATATTGAAAAATTTGAATTTGAAAGGGACGAAGATATGCGTATTGTTAAAATGATTTTTTAAAGTGTTGTTTAATAGTTTCTTTATTTCTTTTTTCTATTTTTATTTTAGATACATATATAAGATCATGAAAAATAAATCTATAAAATCTATTATTATTAAAAATGAATATATTTTGTCATCTTTAGAT
>Ga0214921_10003017_pt1 | contig 26469 bp, 12 predicted proteins | sample LL1505_MetaG_FD_177992 | JGI IMG/M metagenome (GOLD analysis project Ga0214921, IMG submission 177992) | Freshwater microbial communities from Lake Lanier, Atlanta, Georgia, United States - LL-1505 | ecosystem: Environmental > Aquatic > Freshwater > Lake | place: USA: Georgia | collected... | reverse complement strand
TGTATCATAACCACCAACTTGATTTTTTAATTCTAAATATTTATTTTTATACTTTAAATATTTATCTGTATGAGACATATATATATTAAAAATAGAAATAATTTTATATTAAATTTTGTTATAATAATGCAATTATAAGATTTTAATACTATATATTATTTATGTATTAACTAAATTATATTTTGTATTTTTATCTTTTGAAATTATGACAAGATAATTTATATTTTTCTCTTTTTTAGTAGTTCATCATTAGTCTTCAATTAAATAATTTATACAATTTACCTAATTTATATAAATATTTTATTTCTATACTAACTAAATTACCTTAATATACTCGTAAGAAAGCCCATTATTTAGAATTTAGAATTCTTTAATGAGTAAAGCTGTAATTATTTTTTTGTCATTAAAACCGGTATTTAAAATACTCACCGCTCTAAATACTATGAATCTAATTTATATAGTATCTTATTCTGTACAACTAAATTATATTTTGCATCTTTATTTTTTAAAATTAAGACATTATATCTAGTCGGGTTTTTAAATTGAATCATTATAACGTCATCTTTTGATCCAATATTTTTAATAGAACTAAATAAAATGTTAATGGAGAATTTATCTTCAATCATTTTAGCATATTGTTTTATTTTTGTATCGATATCTTTATTTTTAGTAAACATATCAGGATTACCTATACTTTGTAGCAACGCAAAATATGTTATGTTATAATCTAAATAATTATTTAAAAATAATAAGATTGCTTTAAAAAAAGAATGTATTGAATCATTATATTGAATTATCTGCTCATTAACTAATTTATATTTATCCTTATCTTGTAAAATCACAACATCATATATATGATTAGCTCCTGTTATTATTTTCCATTTTTCTTTTTTTTCGACCGTTTTACGGCCTATTTTAGAAAAAATAGTATCTACGTATTTGGGTAAAAAAATTCGGAGCTTATAATAATCTGCGATTTTTTGAGCAACATTATTTATATCTGTTAAAAAGTTCTGAGTAAAATATGTTTGTTTTATACCTGCAATTTTTAACAATTGAAAATATTTTACTGTCTTTTCCAATATAGTATTTAAAAATAATAACATTGCTTTAAAAAAAGAGTGTAATAAACCATCAGGTAGGTTTAATGAATCTGTATCATAACCACCAACTTGATTTTTTAATTCTAAATATTTATTTTTATACTTTAAATATTTATCTGTATGAGACATATATATATTAAAAATAGAAATAATTTTATATTAAATTTTGTTATAATAAATAGAAGTTTAAAAAAACTTTAAAAAAATATTTATAAAATTATTTCTATTCTATTATATATATATGGACTCACAGAATAGAAATGAAAAAAAACATAGTTCTTCAATTAACGAGGAGGTACACAATCTTTTACGTAAAAAAGGTAAACTCAATCAAAGTGATTTTACAAGATTAAAAGATAAATACGATGATGATGAATTAGTAGATAATATTCAAAATATTTACTCTGAAAAATATTCTAATATTATTAAAAAAGCAAAAAAGTTTGCTGATATTATAAGAAAAAAATACGCTAATACACAAACACCTTTTCATATATTATTACAAAAGGCTATGAAATATAAAATTGCTTATAATTTATCGGATGATGAATTTGCTGAATTTCAAAGAATTTATGAAAAAGAATTAGTAGGTAATAACAGTACTGATTTTATACAACCACAAACAAACATTATGAAAGTGTTAGGTGGAATGAATTTAGATTATAATGGTTTTAAAAAGAAATTAAATGACGATGATTATAAATATTTACAAGAAATTGTGAAATTAAACGCAACAAATAAACATTTACACTCGCAGGTAATATTACAATCTATAAAATATACAGATTGTGCTTATGAAAGTTTAACTGGAACATATGACAGACACTTAAATCACGTAGGAGACCACGTACATCCAGTGATAGTGGCTCTTTTCTTTCCTAAAATTAATGTTGTAGATGAATTCTTTTTATGGTCAAACATTGCAGGTATTGTAAAAGCTAGATTTAATAATGATCGTTTACAGTCTAAAGCTGATTGGGAATTATTCCATGCTTTAGTTACCGACCCTAATGACATCGTTTGTGATAATAGATCACCTGTTCTTGATTTATTAAATAGAGCTCAATTACAATCTCAATTATGGAATAGTGTTTTACATTTAAGAAACGGACAATTTTATAATTCATCTTTTAAAGATTTTATAGCTTCTGTTGATTTATGTAAATTAAATAAACAAGACACACCTGACTTATTATATGGCAAATTTGATGGTATTATAATTAAAAGATTATTATCAGCTTTCTCTTTCAGACCTACTATTGTATCTACTACTCCAGTTTTACCTTTTGTTTCAATGAATCCTTATTTACTTAATAATAGACCTTCTGTATCTACGATACCTATGATTAATTTAAGATTACCTCCAATGGATAATGCATCAATTGATTTGGCAGACGCTGTTAATCATATACAATACTTTTTAGAAAATGGTCAAATTGTTCCCAAGAATACTTCTATTATTTGGTCTCGTGGAGTTTTAATTTTCTATGTTGATCGTAGATCTAATATAATTAATTTTAATGATCAAATATCAAGAATGAATATGAATATATTACCTTCTTCTCTTAGTGTTATTGGTGGTTTTGAGAGAATTAATGAAAGTGATGTTTTAGTACCAGAGCTTCTTCAAATTAGAACCGAAGGTTTTGCATTAAGATCTATTGTAATTGCTGAAACTAATAAAGATCAAAGCAACTTAATGGTAAGTTCGTCAACTATAATTAGAGATCCTCATTACAATGATCCTACTGCTTTAAATGCTAGTTATTATTGTTATGACCCATATGCACCAAATAAGGGTACCACTGTACAAAATCCTATAAATCAAATATTTCTAAATAATAGAAATTTATCGTTAAGTTTTAGTAGTTTAGCTAGAAAACGTGGTATGGTTTATATATATACAAATAAAATCCGTAATAATATAATGGATTAATATATTTTTATTTTATAATAATTTTAAATTATTATAAAATTAAGTTTATTATTTAAAATAATTTGCGGTTGAAGGTAATGTGCGATTTATTTTTTTAGTATTAATAGGCAATGGAGGTCCAACTGGTTGAGTTTTTATATCTTTTAAATATCCCATTTTTTGATCAACATTTGATATAACTGTAGGTAATATTTCATTAATTACATGATAATTTAAATCTTTAATTTGTTTATCAATATCATAAGGTAAATTTCTTGAATATTCAATAAAAACATATCTCATTACTACCAATAAATCAGCTTCTTTTTGAGGACAAATTAAAAATTGTTTATTAGTGCTACTATATACTGATAATATTAAATGTTTATTAATTAAATTAACATTTTCATGTGAAAAAAATGTTTTTTCTAATTCACCTACATTACATTCTGATATTTTTAATTCATTTTTTATTAATTGTTTTCTTAATAATTTACCATTAATATTATCTGAAAAATATGCTACTGGTATTTCTTCAAAATCAAAAGATGGAATACCTGAAATATTTTTAGTAGGTAATTTTTTTAAATTCATTTTCATCATTATAATAAAGTAGAAATTATTTAAGGAAATGTATTTGTATATGTTTCTATAATAGTTTTATCTTCTGGTAAAATATTTTCAGGATAAGAATATAAACAAGAAGGAAATACATCTATTTTTTGTATGTTATTCCCTTCTTTACATATAATTGTTTTTTTTAATGCCCTAGAATCGAAAGATCCTAAATAAATTACCCAATCATATTCATCATATCTTTTTTGTCTAACCATAATAGCATATGGGCGATACTCTGGTTTACTTAATAAATTTAAATTTTCTTTTTCTAATTTTGTTAATATTTTACCTACTTTATTATGTATAAAATTTAGAAAACATTTTTCAAAAATATTATTAAAATTAGGATATTCAAAAGTTATTTCATCTTTAATAAGATTAATTTTTTTGGTAACATCCTCATCTAACTTATTTGCATTATTGCTTTCAAATTTTGTTGGATCAAATAGATCTTTTAATATAGTTCGGAAGTCTATTGTTGACATTACGTTACCATTAAGAGTAAAATCATTACCATATATTTTATATTGTATTTCTTGTTTAGCTGCATTTGCTTCTGCTTGTGCATCTAGGTTTGCTTTTGCTAATAGTTGGGCTGTTGTTGATGCTACTGGTGATGATATTGATGTTGAAGTTGCTATTGCTGATGCAGTTGCTATTGCTGCTGCAGCTGCTGCTGCTGTTACTGATGCAGTTGTTGGTGTTGCTTTTGTTGGTGTTATTGGTTCTTTTATATCTGCATAATTAGAATCGATTACTAATATATAACCATAATTTGGAACATAATATTCAATATTATTTATTCTATAAACCCAACAACTATTACCTGTATTATCAGTTTGAACATCTTTTATAAATACATTATTTTCTAATGAAAAGTTATTAATATATATATTTTCTTGTGCCATAACGGCACATGCATAAACTAATTGAAATAAAATTGAATACCATACTTCCGGTTTATGATAACCAGTAGCTATCATTTTATTTATTGTACCATATACTTGATAAACTTTCGAATTCCATTTAATAATATTTGAATTTGGTGCCTCAGTAACTATAATTAAAATTTTGTCTGAATCTTTTGTAAAATCTATATTTTTAGTAGATATTATTTGTGAAGAAATATTTGTTTCATTTGATTCATTTATAGAATAAGAATTATTTACATCACGTAAAGGTATTTTTCTATTATTTTTAGTTGTATCTTTATTCTTTTTTGTATCATCTTCTTTAATTTGTTTTATTTCTATTTCTTGAATTATTTTATTTATTAATTTATTATTTTTTTCTTGTATTATGTAAGTATTATTATTGTGTTCTCTAATAATATCTAAATCTTGAAAATTAATTGATGATTTGTTATCAAATACATATAAAATATAATTTAAGAAGTTAGGTGAAATTTTTCGTTTAATTATTCTATTAACCCATTCGTAATATTTTAAATCTCTCCATACATCAAAATAATCATTATTTTTATATTTTAATGCTCCAATTGATAATTTATAAATTCTTAAATTAAAAGCCAATGAAGTTGATGTACTTTTTAATACATGTTCTTTTTTATTATATCTAATTGGATATGCAGAACGATATAGTAAAAAACCATAAGGAATTTTATCATAAGGATTTTTAATATTTGATACTAAACTATATGGATTTAAATCATAAATCTTCAACCAAGATAATAAACTTTTATCACCACCACCTTTTAAAGATATTTCTTCACCATCATATTTATCTAAAATACTATTTCTCATAAAATTTTTAATAGATTCACGTTCATTTAATTTAATAAACGAATAAGCTGTTTTATCACTAGGTAATACATCTTCATAAATTTTATTTATTAATGAATGATTTCCTAATGGATCACTTAATGAAATATTATATATTTTATGAATTGGAACTGGAGGAGGTGTAATATATTGAGGCATTGAACCAAATAGTGTATTATTATTATCATATAAAGGAATCATTCCAGAAGGAATATTTTGTCCATACAAATCAGAATCTATACTTTTCTTTGTTTTAAACTGTTCAACGTAAGGATCAACAGGTTTATTTTGAGAACTTTCTTTAGAAGGTTTATTTTGAGAACTTTCTTTAGAAGGTTTATTTTGAGAACTTTCTTTAGAAGGTTTAGTTTGAGAACTTTGATTAAAAGGATTGCTCTCAAAACTTTGATTAAAAGATTTATCTCCTTTTTGATAACCTTTGTCTCTTTCTTGTTTATCTTCTCTTTGATAACCTTTGTCTCTTTCTTGTTTATCTTCTCTTTGATAACTTTTTTCTCCTGGTGGTTTATATTCTCTTTGATAACTTTTTTCTCCTGGTGGTTTATATTCTCTTTGATAACTTTTTTCTCCTGGTGGTTTATATTCTCTTTGATAACTTTTTTCTCCTGGTGGTTTATATTCTCTTTGATAACTTTTTTCTCCTGATGGTTTAAAAGGAATTTCATCTCTTGGTTTAAAAGGAATTTCTTCTCTTGGTTTAAAAGGAATTTCTTCTCTTGGTTTAAAAATAGTTTCTTCTCTTGGTTTAAAAGGGATATCATCTCTTGGTTTAAAAAAAGGGGTTTCGTATTTTCTTGACGGATTATATTCTTTAGGTTTAAAAGGTTTTTTTACTTCTTGTTTATCTTCTTCTTTATCTTCTTCTTTATCTTCTTCATCTCCTTCTTTTGAAATATTTTTTTTAGATTTAGTGTCATTGTCAGATTTAGATTTAGGTTCTAATTCTTTTATATTTTCAGCTTCTATTTTTTTTTCTTCATTTGTTTGTATAGTTGTTGATTTTACATTATAACCATCTTCAAAGAACATACCTCCTTTTATTTTTCTAAAATCATAAGAATTTAAATTTTTATTAAATATTTTTAAATTAATATCTTTTCTAATATATCTTTTTCGTTCATCTAATTCGGAATTTATTTTTTTTTTATGCATATTCGTATAATATGTATTACCCGAGAGTTTTTCTTCAGAATGTTCTTTTTTAATATTTTTATATTCATTAAAATATGGATCATTTAATAAATCAAGGGGTTTATGAAGTACAATATTTGTATCTAAATAATATGATCCTTTTTTTAATCCTCTATATTCGTTAGGTATTACTTTATTTAAAAACTTTTTGGTTTCTAATTCACATTCAAAATTATTTTCTTTTTTTAATGATATTTTATAATTACCTGTAATTATCGAATTTAAAAAAGTATGTAAATCAAAATAATCATTTACTTCATTAATATAAGGAATATCAGTATCTCTTTGATTTGTTATTCCGTAATATTTAGGTATAACTGATTTTTCAAAATTAGTTATTTTAATATCAAAACCAATATTAGGTATAAACCATTTATTATTTTCATATTCATAAATATTATCTGATAAATTTTCTTTTTTTAAATAAATTAATATATTTTCTGGTATTAAATTATTATGTCTAAATCCTGGAAATTCTTTTTGAATTATTGCTAAAGTATGTATAATTTGAAATAAAAGAGATTTATATGAACATATATGATCTAATAAATAATTGTCTAATGATATTGATTTAAAAAAATGTTCTCTGATTCTTATAGAAAATATATCTTTAATTTCATTAAAATCTATTTTTTCTTTTAATAAATCATATATTCCAACTTTCTTAATTAAATTTTCTATTTTAATAAATGGGACATCTAAATTCACTATTGGAAGTAAAATATGTTTTGTTTTTCTATTTATTACTAATTGACTTAATAAATATGAAAATAATGAATCATTATTAGAAAAATTATTTAATTCATTAATATCACCAGTATATGTATAAGTTCCTATTTTAACAGTTACAGGAAATGAATCTGAATATCTAGTAAAATTTATTAATAAATCTTTTTTATTATAATTTAAGTAAGTAAATTTCCCTTTTTTTATTAATTCATCAATACACTCATTAGTCTCTGTTTCATCTGTTAATTTTATATTATCTAATTTAATTTTTCCTAAAGTTATTTTATCAATACTAAATCTATTTATATTATTTGAATTATATAAAAAATTATAAAGTAAATTAATTTTTCTTTCCATTAATTTACTTTATAATTTTTTTATTATATTTCTAATATATCTAAATTATATTGATAATCATTACCTTTAAAATAATTTGAAAATAAATATATTAGTCTTATCAGATAAGCTTCAAAACATTCTATATGTCTGGTACCTTGTGACTTTCTTAATTCAAATATTGATGTAATTTCAATAATATGAGATTTTATATTAATATCATCAAAACATAAAATTAATTTTCTCATTATTTCACTTATTATTTCATTAGTTTGAATATTAGTTATGGATAATTTATAAAATAATTCCCTACATTTTTTTAATACATTATAAATATTTTTTGAATTATAATTTTTTTTGTTTATAATCATTTGAATTATTTCATTAATTATTTTATCTTTTGAATTAATAAAGTTATAACCATTTTTTTTAAATTCTAGTAACCAAATTGCATTATTAATTTTTTGATTACAATTTTTTAAAATATAATTTATATCATTATATGATAAAAATATTTTTTCCATGTTTGAAATATGTAATAATGTATTTATTATTTGAATATTAGTTGGTAGAGGAACACGTATTTCGATACAACGAGAACGTAATGGTTCTATCATTTTAGATAATTGATCACAAATAAAAATAAATTTACAAGTATCAGCATAATTTTCCATTGTTCTTCTTAATGACGCTTGTGCAGTATTTGATAAATTATCTATTTTATTAATTACAACTATTTTAAATAATCTTTTATATTTAAGAATATTTAATAGTTCTGTTTTTGCATAGTTTTGAATAATTTCTTGAATTAAATATTTATCAAAACCGTTTGAATTGGGTTCAATAACTATATGAAATTTAGATTGTTTAATATTTACTTTTGTTTTTGAATTACCATATCCATTAATTATATATTCAACATCATTTAATTGAATATTATTTTTACCATAAATTTTTTCTAATAAATTATTAACTAAAAAATCTTTACTAGAACCTGGTTTTCCATATACAACTAAATGTTGAAAATTAGCATATTTCCATATACCAGATTGTAAATTAGATATTATTTGTTGAAATTTATTTTCTTGTTTTTTTATATCATAATTATCTGAATAAATATATGAATAAGTATCAAAACTATCTAATATTTTTTCTATGATCGAATAATGCCAAAAATGTTGATTAGAATCATTAAAATATTTATCTACTAAAAACATTAATAGATAAGTATAAGTTTTCTTTAAATATTCTTATTTTAAAAATGCGTTATATATATATATATATATATCTATAATAATAATATTAAAATGATAATTAACGAATTATTATCTACGATATATTCTAATATTTCACCATATTCATCATGTGAAGAAAAATACATTGATAATGGATATCCTCATACAAATATTTTATGTGATTTATTACAAATATTATTTACAAATATTGAACCAATATATATTGTAGAGTGTGGTAGTATGTTAGGTGGTTCTGCAATTAAAATGGCTAAAACATTAAAAAATAATGATAAATCAACAGAAATAATATGTATTGATCCATTTACAGGAGATGTTAATATGTGGGATTGGGAGAAAAATGGAGGAGTTGGTAACGGTGGTTGGAGATTTTTAAGATTAGAAAATGGAATACCTACAATTTATAAACGATTTTTAGCAAATTGTAAATATAGTGGATTTGAAAATAAAATTTTACCTATAAATGCAACAACAAGTGTAGGAATAAAATTATTACAAAGATTATTTATTCAAAATAGAATTACTTCATTACCTAATTATATATATTTAGATTCAGCACATGAAAAAGATGAAACATTTATTGAATTATCTTTGTGTTGGAATTGTTTAATTAATAATAGTATATTATTTGGTGATGATTGGAATTGGTTAGCTGTAAGAGAAGATGTAATTAAATTTTCAAATGTAATAAAAAAGACAACTAATTATGAAAGTTTAAATAAAATTCATAAACTAATAAATGGTTCATACATTTTTAATGATAATATTTTATTATATAACGGACAATGGATTTTATTTAAAATATAATCTATAATATATATGAATATTAATAATTTACGCAAATATAGAATAATAATAAAACCGCCTTTTTTTAATTCTATAGGAAATGGTATAGCACTATTTGATTTAATTTTAACTTTTTTAATACCATATTTAATTGAACCATATATTTTATCTATATTAAAAATATCTAGATTAGCTTATTATCTTTCATTACTACCATTAGGTATTATTCTACATATACTATTTAAACAAGATACATTTTTAAATAAAAAACTATTTACCAATACTATAAATATTTATAAAATTGTAATAATTATTAATATATTTATGTTATATAAAGAACTTAATAAAATTATATAAAAATATTGAAATTAAATTATTTTTTAATTTAATTTATAATATATAATGAAATCAAATGAATGTATTAAAGAATTATATACAAAAGTTAATTCTCTATTAGGAGAAATAGATAAAGAAGTATTGGATGCAACTACAAAACAAAAAAAAGAAAATAATACCTTATTAATTAATGAAAAAATAAAATTATTAAAAGACATATGTGATGGTGAAAAGTTAAATTTTGATGAATTAAAACACAAATATCTAAATGAAAAAGAAAAAAAAAATATTAAAGAAAAAGTAGATACAATTAAAGTATCTACTGAAAGTTTATTAGATACCTTTAAAATTAATGGTGAACTTTATTTTTATGAAAATAAAGAAAAGGGTATAATTTATGATAAAAAAACTAATAAATCAGTTGGTATAATTAAAAATGGTGAACCTATTTTTGAATAATTATTTCTAAAAGTCTTAATATTAATTTTTTATTCCATAATTTATATTTTTGTTGAAATTTTAAAATAGTTTTATTATTATATTTTTGTTTTATAAATAAATTAATAAATTCATTTAAATCACTATAACCTCCTAATAATAATTTGGTTCCATCTTTCACAAGATAAATTTGTGGAAAAGTATTAATTTCTTTAGTTTTATATTTTTTTTTATTTAAATCGGTTACTTTTAATTGTTTATATTTTATGTTTAAAGAGTCAAGTAACTCAATCGCATATGCAGAATAAAGACACTCTTTTAATGTTATAATATATAAATAATACATTAATTTATTTTAGAGAATAAAATCTAATATTTGAATAATATGACCGGAGGTGGATTAATACAATTATTAACGGTAGGAGTAGAAGATGCTCCTCTTATATTAAATCCAGAAATAACATTTTTTAAAACTATTTATAGAAAACATACAAATTTTTCAATGGAACAAATAGTAAAAAACATAGGTACAAAAAAATTTGATTGTTTTCATCAATTCAAAATAGAGAAAGTAACTGATTTATTATCAGGATTACATTTTATTATTGATATACCATATTTTGATGTTTTAAAAACGGTTACTACTAAAATAATTAATCCGGATAATATAATTAAGATTAATGAGCTTAGTATTATGTATAGTAATATTAAAACATATTTATTTTTTGAATCAATATCTGATAAATATTATTTAATACCAGAAAGTTTTTTTAATTTATCTGAAATTGATAATTTTACTAATAGTGTTGAATTATCTAAATTAAAAAATAATTTATTAAAAGATTTATATATCGTAAATAATGATATTATTCATAATATTTCATTATATGGATCTAAAGTTGAAATTTTACAATTAAAAAATTCAACATTAAATCAAATATTACCTGTTATTAGATTAAATTTTGACCATTGGAGTGAATTTTGGCTTAAAATAATTAATAAAAAAGAAAATTTTAACTATTTTACTCGTTTACTTTCACAATTATCTGTAATAGATGATTCAATTAAAAGATTAAATTTGATTATTTTTGACAATTTTAATAATTATAATATTTTTTACGATAATAAAGAATATCTTAATTTTTCAGATGAAATAAAAAATTATAATTTATTAGAAAATATTGTATTAGAAAATCCAATATTTGATTCTGATTATGCTGTAAATTATGCAATTAAAAATAATTTAGATATAGAAAAATATAAATTAGAAACTATTAAATTTAATTCATTATTTTTTTTATTTTTATTACAAACTCTTTATCCAGATTTTACAACAAATATTAAATCTTTTACTTTTTGGAAAAAATATAATTTATTTAAAGATAATAGTGTAAATAATGAATTACCAATAACATCAAATAATTATTTTTTAGAATGGTTTAGTAGATTTGATTTTTATAAAGAAACCTCATATGGTGTCGAATATGAAAAATTAAATATAGAGATTTATAGTATTTTTTTAAAAAAATATAACGAATGCGAATCAAATATTAATTTATTATTTAATACAATAGATATAAAAGAAAAAGAAAAATTGTGGTGTATTTTATATACAATATATTTACGTTTTAATAATAAAGATACAAAAACACCATTAAATACAATTTGTTTTGATGATTATTTTAGTGTAAATCCATATAGTGAATACGATTCTGGTGTGTTAACTATAGAAAACCAAATAAATGAAAATCTTCAATCATATAGTACTTTAATAAATGAAAATTTAGTAAAAGATGATAATTTAAGTATTTTTGACACATATAATTATATACAACCTGTTGATTTAGCATTACTATATGTATATTTATGTTATAATTATATTGATTTAATTATTAAAGATGAAATATTTAATGATAGACATTTTTTAGTTTTATGGCGAAATAAAATTAATATTGCGTATTTTTTTAGAACTGCTGATATATTAGATAATTATGATTCAAATAATAAAAAAAAAAATAATTCTTTAAAAAATGTATTTAATTCATTACATGATTATAACGAAACTAAATCATTAACTTTTTATCATAATATTGATTTAACACGTGAAATTAATTTAGACATAATAAGAGATGAATTAATAAAAACAATTTATAGTGAATCTTTTTTTGGAACTGTTGATATTGAAACTAATAATTTAGATGTTAATAATATTACTATTTCACATTATGAAAAAAATTCTAGTGATTATGCAATTAAAAATCAAACTATTGAAATATCTGAAGATTTAACTGTGAATTTTATAATTGAAAATACAAAAATTATTATTAAAAATTGGAATAGAAATATGTTTAATCAATTATTTATTAAAAATAATGGTTATTATGTGGAAATGATCGATTTTGAAATAACAGATAATACAATTATCATAACAAATCAAAATTTAAATTTAAGTAATCTTTATACAATTGATATTAGAACTATAAATAAATTAAAAATACCTATTGTAGATATTAAAGATACAAATAATATTTCATTATGTAATAAACGAGTTATTAGTAATAGAATAGAATTATATAAAAATGAATATGATAATAATTTTTATAAATCAATTAATAATATTAATAATAAACAAATTTTATGTGATATAAGCTATAACGAAAATTATTTTTATCAACTTGATATTAAATATATAGATAATTCTATTGAAAGAATAAATGTAGATTTTTCTAATAATTATTTTGTTTCAGAATTAGACTTAAAATTTAATAAAATTAAAAATATTTATTTAGATTGTATTGACTTAAAATTATTAAAAATATTTGATACCACTGAAATAAATTTTGACCCACTAAATAATTATAGTTCTTTTAAATTTGATAGTCCAAAACTTGATTTATCTAGTTCTGATAATTTATGGTTAATAGCAACACATTTTAATAATAAAAAAATACCTAAAGAAATTTTTATTTCTGTTAAAATGTCTGAATCTAAGACAATATTTAGAATAGATGGTACTATAAATCCATTATCTTATAGTTATTCATTATTTAAAGTACATTCAGATATTTTATTATCTATACCTAATTTATTTTCTGTTTTACATCATCCTAATAATTATTCTTCACAGACAAGTAGCTATAATTATAAATATTCTATTAATCAAAGCTTTTATCAATTACCAATGATTTTTAAGATTATAACAGCACCAACAGATACAACCGACGACTATAATAATATACCTCTATATATATTTTATAATATAAATATGTCAGAAAATGCAACTATAAAATTAAATAATAAGAATGTAATTAAAATATGTCCAATTAATTCAAATCAATTTTATAGACACACTAATAAAAATATACCAGTAATATTTGAATATAAAAATTTAAATAAATATCTAACAAAATCAGAATTAGTTAATTTATTAATTGACAAATTTGATAAAACATTTATATATAATTCATTATATGGAAATATTATAAAAGTATTAGAACAATCAAATAAATTATATAAAAATTTAATAGCAGACTCAATTGAATTATTAAAAAAATTAGGAAAATCAATAGAACATGTAATAGATACATCAAAAATTATAAATGAAATAAATTTATTAAATTATAGTAATCGAGATTTTGATATATATTCTGTTTTAGCACCTAAATACTATAATACTGATTCAATGTTATTAGGAATGAACACTATTGCTATTACAAATCAATGGTTTATTTTTAAACAAATTAAAGATATTTATAAACCATCAAATAAAATTTCAACTAAATTATCGGATTATCTTAAAAATGTTTCTAATACAATATTAAAACATATAGAATATTTAGAAGATAATAATGAAATAATAAAAATATTTAATAGAAATCAATATCAAGAAAAATATGATTATTTTCATATATTACAAAATAGTATACAAACTAATTATTTAACAATTGATAATTATACTATTGAAACTTTATATGATATGGGTAATAATTATTTAAGTGAAAATACTGAAATTTATTTTAACAATATATTACTTGATATATCATCAAATAATGTTGTAACAGATATTAGTAATAATTTATTTGAAATTACTGATAACGACTCATTCTTAACAGAAAAATTTATTGAAAATAAAGATAGTTATTCAAATGAAAAATTTAATTATTTAGGAGCAGTACAATTTAAAAATGGAAACTTTAATTTTAATAATAATATTACAAATATTCAATATATACTTACAGATGATTTAGAAATTATTGATTTATCAAGTGTTACTGTAAGTAATTTAAAAACTTATTATAACAGTTATCAAATAAATATAAATGAAAATAATATCAATGGTAATTTTACTACTACTAAATATATTTATGAATTAGAAATACCATCATATTCTGTATCAACTTTATTAAATCAAGGAATTTTAATTTCTGGTAATTATTATGATTTTTTTAAAAATAACAATTATATTTTAATTGGTGAAAAAGAATTAGTTTTATCACCTTATGCAATTATAGGTGACTCATTAGGAAGTATGAGTTCATTTATTCCTACATCAACAATTAATATTCTAAATATTAAAATTGTAAATAATTTTAAATCAAATATAATAATATCAGGTAATCATACTAATAAATTAATTAAAATAAATACTACTCAATATAAATTAATAGATAGTATTACCAATAATATTGATACATATTATTCAATTGAATCAACAACTGATATAACATTATATAATTTTTCTAAAATTCAACTATTACCACCTTTTAATTTTATTAATAATAAAATTTCTTATAATAATGATAATAAAGATTTTATAATTGACAATTTTAATAATGATTATTGGTATAAATTAGATACAAGTATAATACAAGGAGCTAAATTAAAAAATTTAAATATTTCTGGAAATTATAATTTATATTTATATCCTAATAAATTTTTAAAATTAGTTAACTTTTTTCCTGTATCTGAATCATCTACTCGTGTAACTGGTACAATATTAAATGGTATATTAGTTTTAAGTAATCCATATATCGTTCCAAATTATTCTTATATATCTATTAAAAATTATGTATATTTTATAAAACAAGTATCTGAGAGTTATCCATTAGATGATTATTTAGTGGAAGATATCAATACTCCAGAAAATGTTTATTTACTTGATAATTCAAATTTTATAAATTGTAATTCACAATATATTTCAATTATTAGTAACTCGTTAACTGAAACAATTTTACCAAGTAGAACATATGTATACAATGATATAATAATAGATGATGGTTTATCTAAAATAGTATCAAACTATTTATATGATTTTAAAGATGATTTAAAATTAGAAACAGAATTAGATTTATATGTTAATTTTTCTTCTACCCAGTATAATTTTAGTAGACCAATAAATTTTACATCAAATACTAATGTATTTTGTGTTGAATTAAAGAAAAACTTATTAAATTATGGAAATTTTTTATGTTATAAACAAAGTGATTTAGTAAATAATCAAATATCTGGCACAATTACAGATACAGATAATAGTATTATTAATGGTTTAGTTAGTATAGATGATAATTTGATTATTTCAGAGGACTCATTTACGTTAACTAGTAAAGAAGGAATACAAAAATATAAATTATATGATAGTAATAATAATTATACATATATATGGACTTTATTACTAGATACACAATTTGATATTGAACTTTCAACAAACATTCGAGATCCGATTATTATTAATAGTAATTCCACATTAATAGTAGATTTATTAAATTATACTGTAAGCACTAATAATAATAAATTATTAAGTGAATCTAATAAAAAATTATATTTTAATAATTATTTTACAAATATTACTAAAAAACAAATGTACTATTCGTCATTTATTATTGGAGAATATAAATTAGAAAAACTTGAAAATAATTATAATAGTTCTGATATAATTTATTGTAATTTAGATGATCTTGGAATTATTCAAGAAACGGATATAAACGGTAATCAATTATCAATAGAAAATTTTGATATTTATAAATATATAATATTACTTGATACTAGTTCAAATTATAAATATTATAATGTTTTATCATCTGATAAATCTTTTAATAAAATAATAGTTGATGATGAAATTGAAAAAAAAATATATAATGCTTATGGATTTAAACGTAATTTAATTTTTATAAAAAACAAAAGTTCTATTTGGAAATCATTAACAAATTATTATTTAAATACTAATAAAAATTGTTTATTTATTGACGATATTATAATGTTAAATAATAATATTTTTAAAGTAATAGGATTAAATTCTTTTAAAAATTTATATGAAATAGAATTAATTAGAAAATATAATGATTTAAAATTATTTAGTGATGGATATTATCTTTTATATAGTAGAAATATAGTTCCTAATATTCCTAAATTTGAACCTATTGTAGAATTTACTATTGATGATACAAATAATTTAAAATATAAATTTATTATTAAAAAAACCGAAAGTTTAGAAATGAACCAAGGTGAATCAAAAAATTTTTGTATTAAAGAAGGCAATAATATAATTTTATATTATAAAAATGGTGTATTATATAATCCATTTAATTATTTTTTAAATAATGGCGATTATTTAATATATGATCCTGATAATGATAATTATAAGTTTAAAATTAGTTTTATTTTTAATAATGTAATTAGATTAGAAGAATACTTTAGTCAAAGTTTTAGTAATAATAGTGAAAACTATTATACTTTTTATTATCCTTATCAACCTTGTACTATGGAAAATTTAATTTTTAATAGTGAAGGTAAATTATTAAATTATTATAATAAAAACATAAATTATTATTTTGAATATGATAATCAATTTATTAAACAATTTGAAACAGAATTACTATTTGATTCTTCATTATATACACGAGTTATAAAATTTCCTAAAAATCAATTTTATTTTGAAAATAAAAAAAATAATTATTTAGAAGGTAAATTACTTAAAATTAATGATACTCGTTTTAATGAAATTGAAATTACCGAAAATTTATCGGGTTATAATTTTTTTTATAATCAACCAATTTTAATTAATAATACAATTAAATTAATTAAATTAAGATTAGAAATTAATAATTTTTTAGTTACTAATGATTTTTTATCAAAAGATTTGGATTTAGAAACCACTAATGATCAGAATCTTAAAATATATTTAGGAAAAAAAAATATACAAAATATATATTCAAATTATTTATTAGATAAAGTTAATTATTTAAAACCAAAAGTAAATTTAGGATTATATCATTATTATCACATCATTTTTGAGAATACAAATACTGAAACAATTAATTATAGAAAATCCAATATATTAGATGAGACACTAAATTCGACTAATATAGATTCAGACTTAAAAGCTGATATACATACTTTAATATTTGAAGATAATGTTTTACTTAATACTAAAAGTTGTAAATATGATAATATTTCATCTAATCCTATATATGATAGTTCATTTAATTATTTAAATTATAATAATAGTTATTATATTTTATTAGAAAAAACAGAAACTAATCAATATGTATCTCATTTATGCCAAATTAAGTTTCAAAATAAATTAAAAATATTTACTCCTGTAGAAAATTATAAATCTACATTTTATTTAAATAAAATTTATCCAATTAAATTAAATATTGATAATACATTTGAATATTTAGATTTAGTAATATATAAACAGACTATTTTAAATAAAAAACCAGCTAATGAAATTCATATATTTAAAAAATTTAATATATCAGTAAATGGAATAATTGAATCACTTAGTAATGGTGACTTTAAAGTAGAAGTAAATATTGGTGATTTATCAAATTATATTAATAATTCCAAAATTTATACTAATAATAAAATATTATGTAAGATTATACAAGATGAAACAAATTCTTTATATTATTTAGAAACATCTAATTATCCTGAAGATTTTACATATTTATATATTAAAGAAATTAATTATATAAAAAATTTAATAAAACAAGATTTTACATATTTAGATGAAGTATATAATAAATTAGATTCGCGTAGAATAATAGAAAAAAATTATTATGATGAATCAATTAAATTATTTGTATATTTAAAGACTATATTAAAAACAAAATTTTATTATTTATATGTTATAGATAATCCGAAATATCATCAATTTGATTTAATTGAAAATTCTTTTTATAATTTTAATGATAATTTTTCTATAAATAATTTAAATAATAATATAATTAAAATAGAAAAAAGAGAGATTCAACTTGATGAAAATAGATATTTTATTACAAGTGCAAATGAAATAACTAATGATGAAACATATATTTATTTAAATAATATAAAAACAAATATTTTTGATGAATCTACTTTACAATGTGATATTGATAGTATTTTTGAAATTTTATTTTTTGAAACCGATTTTTATCATTCTATTTTATTTAATAGATTAAAGCCTTGGAACTCTTGGTCAATAATAACATGTCAGATATCTGAAATTAATAATTATTTAATTAATGGACCTTTAATTTATGATAAAACGGATGGGTTAAGACCACATGATGTACCGAATGAACTTGTATATTTTACAAATAATGAATTTTCTGATTTATTAAACTCGTTATCATCTACAGCTTTTAATATAGAGAAATATAATAAAATAAAAATTTATCAAGACAAAATATATACCTATTTAAATTCATTTTTTAAATATTATGAATTTTGGAAAGATCCAAAAACATACATAAATAATTTTGCTATTGATATTAATTCTCAAATTACATTTAATGGATTACATTTAGAATTAAATGGTGAAGAAATAGATGATAATATAATTATAAATAATCAATTTGTTATATCATATAATACAGAACATACAATTTATTATATTACCAGAAATAAAAGTGACATACAAAAGGAAATAAATAATTTTATTAATAATATAAAAAATGAGCCACCAAATTTATATGGAGTTAATATTTTAGATGTATTAAAAGAATTAGTAAAGATATCTAATAATTTAATTAATGTTAAAAATATAATAAAAAATACTTCTTTTGAAACAAAAAATTTTACAGATTTACTATTAAATGTTCTAAAAAATGAATTATATGGAAAAACATCTAATTTAGATATTGATTTAACTGAATTAAAAAAATCATTTGTTGTAGAAAATTTTCAATTAAATGATAATGATGTCAAAGATAATATTATTACATTTGATACATCTTATAATTTTGTAAATTATGTTTTAGAATATCCAACAGATACTTTTAAAATTATGAATATGGTAAATATACCATATAATATTAATTATTCCATTGACACTCAATCTGGTTTATATTTATATAAAATTACTTTATTAGATGAAAAATATGAATCATATATTATATATAAATTAGATTTTTTAAGTGGACTAAATACATTAATTGAACCAATAACAATAAATAATCCTTTAGTTTTTAATAATCAAATTAATTTTTATTACAAAGAAAACTTTGATATTAATATTGATTATGTAATTTCATCATTTAAAACTTATGATGTTTCTAATGAATTTTTAGGTTATTTATATGAAGTTAATATTCCATTAATTAATTTTAATGATTTTACATTAATTAAATATAAACAAACAGAACTTAGTGCATATGATAATTATTTAGTATCACCTATATATTTAGAATCTTTTTCATCTTATATTCAAGCAGAAACACCTATTGGTATAGATAAATATGAAATATTAAATGAAATAGTAAATAAAAAAACAATAATTACTTTAATAAAATTAAATATTTCTATTAATACTACATCATCTCAATATAGTGTTTATTATTACGATGATTCTAAATATTATAAAATAGAAAATATATCAGGAAATATTATAACAATTAATGAGATAATTAATAAATTTACTAATCCAAAAATAGTTGTAACTATTAAATCACCAACTACATCTAATTCTTCATTTAATAACACTAAACTATATCGTTTAACGTTAGATGAACCATTAATTAGTTATGTTGATTATATTAATTTTAAAAATGTACCAAATAACTTTTTAATTAATGATGAAATAAAAGTAATTGATATGAAATTTATTACTGATAGTATTGTTGATGTTCAAGTTGAATCTAATTTAAGTGAAACATATAAAATAAATAATTTAGTTCATTATGCAAAAATTGGTGAATATCCACCTGAACCAATTAACCAAATAAATCTAGAACGTTTATATTTATATAGATTTAATAATTTTGTTCCATTTAATGATATTTCAAGTTGTTTTATTGTACATGATTTAAGTTATAATAAAAATGTTAATAGTACAGTATATATTAATAATTTTATTAGAAATATAGGCTCGGCTAATTATAATTTATCAACTGATGTAATACAAGATTTATCTGGTATTAAATTTATAACAAATAAATTTTTAAAAGATGAAGAAATGCAATATAATGTATTTGGTGGTGTAATTAATACGTTTAATATATCTGATTATATATATGATTCAATTAATAAAACAATAACATTTACAATTCCACAAAAATTAATTATGGATTCTAATTATTATTATATTTTAAATAATACTTATTTGGAAATTTCAAATATATCAATTAATCAAAATAATTTAATAATTAATTGGATTAATGGTGTAATTTCTGGAATTATTGTATTTAAACAAGTTATTATAGAAAAAGAAATTATTAAACCTAATAATAATCAAATTTATACTATTGAATTATTTAATAATTTAGATTTAAATACTAATGGTTATTTACAAGTGCTTAATAATGAAGGTAATGAAGTAGGACAATTTATTTATAGAATATATAATATAAGTGATTCAGGTAATATAAGTATATCTAATTTATTAAATACATACGATGTTTTAATTAATAATTCAAATATGTTAAAAGGTACGATATTGTATAAAAATCCATTATATATTATCACAAATAAATTAATTAAAACTTTTTTTTCTTTAACAATAGTTGATACATCTATAACTTTAACTGATATTAGTGGTGTTTTAATTCAAAATACTTATATACCGTATGAAATTTATAAATCAAATGGATTAAAAAATTATAGTTTATTTATTAAACAGAATAATCTTTTAAATATAGAAAATTTTAATTTTGAGATTACTGATAAAAATAAATTTTCAATTATAGGTAGATATGGAAAATTTAAATTAGAAAAGATATATCAAAATCAACAAATAGAACCTACTCCGGAATTAGTATTTAATCTTGAAAATAAAATAAGTTATGTTAAAGAAAATCAAATAGAAACTGTTAAATTTAATTCAGATATTTATAAAAATATTTTTGAAAATATTGATTTTTGTATCGGTGATCAAATAATAGAAAGATTAGATAAAACAACCTTTGAAATGCAATATCAATTTTTAAAAGACCCACAAAAAAAAATTCAAATAGAAAAAATTACAAAATTGTATGATTATGAAGGTAAAATGAGATTAGTCATACCATTAGAATTTTGGTTTAATAATCAAGCTAATATGTATTTACCATTAATATCATTACCTTATACAGATGTTTCTATTAAATTTAAATTAAATAAATTAAATGAAATTTTAGGTTCTAATTATACTATTATATCCGAACCAGATATTAATATTCAAGTTAATATTGATGGTATTATTTTAGATACATTTGAAAGAGATATGTTTGGTAATAATAAACATGAATATTTAATTGAAAGATTTATGCAATATCCAGATAATTTAATAGATAAAACTAGTTCGGTAATTAAAATGATATTTAAAAATCCAATAAAAGATATATATTATAAAACTGAAGTATTGGGTAGTTCTGATACGTGTTTTTATACAACAAAAATTGTTATGGATGATTGGCAAAAAGAATATAAAAATAAAAAAGCATTATATACTGATATTTATACAAATAATAATTCTAATTCTAAAGAATTTGAAATAATAAGAATAGCAATAAATGAAAATATATTAAAAAATTCAGAAAGATATATTTTATTTAATAAATCAAAAATATTAAAAAAGTATGATATGGAAATGACAATATATTTTGATGAAAAATATCAAAAAAATTTAAACTTAAAAACAAGAAAATATAATTTAGAATTATATTATACAAAAATTTATAATTATAAAGAAATAAAAACACCTATTCCAATAATAGAGTCAATGGTAATAAAAACAAATGGTAAAGATTTATTTAAAGAAATTAATCATACGTATTTTAATAAAATAATACCATATCAAAAATATTTAAATTCAGTTGATATAGGTTATCATGTTTATTCATTTTCTTTAAACCCTTTAGATAATCAACCAAGTGGTCATTTAAATTTTTCTTTATTTGATGATATTGTATTAAAATCTGAAAATAATTATCAAGTAGTAACTAAACCAGTTATCTTGAAAACTATTGTAAGAGAATATAACTTATTAAGAATAATGAGTGGTTTGTCTTCATTAGCTTGGATAGATTAGTAATATTATGCAAAATAACCCAAACCACCTAATCCATTAATTACTCTAAATAAATTTAATTGAATACCATACGAACGTAAAAAAATAGGATTTTGATAATTAACTACTTTATTTAAATTTATTTTAATAAATGCATCATCGATTTTACTAAAATTTAAAGTACCTGATGGTTGATACTCCATTGTATTAATTCCAAAAGAAAACATATGTATACCATCAGGAGGTGAAACAAATTTATTTTGATAAACTTGTATATATGTATAATACTCTGATTTATTTAATTCCATTCTATTAATAGAATTAAGTACTAAATGTTCATTTTCAATTATTTTATTAGATATTGAACCTATCGGATCTAATGTATAATTAAATAAATCATTAGAGTTATAATTTGATAATAATTGGGCTCTCCAAAAAATAATTTTAATTGGATTATAATATGGTATTTTATAAGAGATATTTGATGAATAAAATTTTTGCTCTTGTATATTTTGGACTACTGGAACTAAATATTCATGTTCATTATTAATAAAAATAAATCTTTCTGCATTATCTAAATAAATATAATTTACTAATAAATAAGAGTTTTGTATAGATGGTAAATTAAATCTAAAATAATCTTCATCTTTAATAATAATTTCAGAAGAAAGTATATTTTGTTGAAAATTAGTTTCATCTCCAGTAATAATATAATTTACATCATTGTGTTTAGAAGGAATTAAAAAATCGTCTTTAATTTTATCATAATATAATATTCCTTTTATTCCATCAAAATAAGTAAATTTTCCAATAATATTTTGATTACGAACTGTTTGTCTTATTATTTCACCTTTTTTAAATAATGTAAACGGTTCAACAGTTTTAACATAATGTGTTGGTGACTGAATATAACATTTATTAAAATCATTAAATTGTACATGAATTTTAATATCATTATGAATCATTGCAATTATTGGTAAAGCTAATCCAGAATCTTGACAAAACCAAAAATTTAAAGGTATATATAATTTATATGAATTTTTACCATTACTATAATTTGTGAGAATATCTACATTTCCTAACATTTTATTTAGTCCTTTTTTTAAACCCAAGTTAATTACTAATTCACTCCAAATATTAAGATAATCACCAAATTGTCTATCAATTAAAATTCCACCTATTTCTAAATCTACATAATTTAATAAAGCTAATCCTATTTTTTTAACCCAAGCAAAATTTTTAATTCCTGTAGGTAAGGTAGAATGATTTTCCTTAATTATATCAGGTAATTCAACATATAAATATATACCACCTAATAAATCTGCGGTTTTTGATAAATTAACGGTTACTCTTCTTCCAAAATCAGGGGTTGATTTAAAATATTGCGATACTGTTTCTATAGAAAAATTAGTATGTCTTTTATATGCTATTTTAAAAAAGGTTATTTCAGGTTCAGAAGATAAATAAATATTTTCTTTTCCTACTGAAACTAATAATAATAATCCTAAACCCATTATTATTAATTTAGATACTAATCTTTTAATTACTTTATAAATAAATAAAAATTAATTTATAATATTAATCAACTGTTTCTAATAAATGTTTAATATTTAGTAATGTTAATTCTTTCATTTCATCAGGTATTACTATCTTTTTATTTTCCAAGTTATATATAAAACCATTAATTCTATCAAGTAACATATTATATGTATTATCTATTATATAATATTTATTAATAAACATTTTTATTTTAGTTAAATCATTACTATTAATTTTTTTCCCACTATTATTTAATAATTCATCTAATTTAAATAATAGTTTTTTTAATGTGTTAATTGGATAATTAATATCATCACCACCTTTCATTAAATTATTCATTAAAATTTTATCTTTAATGGCTTGAAATGTCATAATAACACTATAACTAATATTTTTATTATATTTATTATTTAATGTGGATACAACAGTCGCAACACAATTTTTATCTAAACCTATTATTTTTGCTATTTTAATTGCATTATCATAATCCATACTTTTTAAATCTATACCATTTTTCCAGTTTAATTTAGACCATTCTTCTTCATATGTATTTGATGAATTAGTAATACATTCTAATAATAATATAATACATTTATTACCATTAACTTTATTTTGGTTCATATATTATTAATTATAAATTAATTTTAATTAAAAAATTAAATTATAATATAAAATTATTTAGGCAATTCCATAACCCAATGCAGGTACAAGACCATGAAATAATGATACAAGTGTACTAACTTTTTGTAAATTCTTATCTTGTTTTTCCTTTGATTTATCATATAATTCCTTTAACATTTGATATGCAATTGGCTGATTAGGAAGTGTACCATCTGTTAAATCAACTTTTTTTTCATGTATAGCACGAGTTAAACCAGTTATAACTTTGTCTATTTTGCTTATTACATGTTCACCAATTTGTAATTTATCAATATAACGATTAATTTTTGCTAAATCGCCTTCAGCAATTTGTTTATTATTAGCTTTTAATAATTCTTTTAAATAGTAAAGATTTTTTTTAACTATAATATAATTATTACTACCACCTTTCATAGTTAAATTCTTTTTTAAAGCATCTAAATTTATTATAAAATTATTATAATTATTCGTATTTCCACCTCCTGTTTGTTCTCCTGTTTGCCCTCCAGTATCACGAAGAGGAATAGCCCTTTTTTTTACTATAGATTCAGTATTTGGTGTGAAGGTTACTAAATCCACATAATTAATTTTTGCTTTAATAGCATTAAATATTATTATTAACTTGGGTGATATTTCAAGTTTTGTATTAGTTTCTTTAATTTTTTTTAATGCATTGGCAACAGTATCCTTTTCAAAGCCTAAAGTTCTAGCTATATTTAAAGCAACTGAGTATTCCATTGTTTTTAGATTAATATCCTTATCAAAATCAAGTTTATTGAATTCTGTTAAACATTTGTCTATATCTCCTGATAAACACTTTCTTATTATATCAATACACTGACTACCTTCTATTTGTTCACCATCTACTTCTCCACATACTCTTCTTTCATCTAAAATATCAGTTCCAAAGGATTTATCTTCTATACTATTTATTTGTGATATAAATTCTAATAATTTACGAGTATCATTCAAATCGTCAGGTTTCAAATTATCTATTAAAATTTGTAATTCAACATTAATTTCTGGTGAATTAGACATTCCTTTTATTGTTGAATTATCTAATTGAAAAGTCAATTTCTGGAATTTATCTTTAAATAAATTTATAAATTCAGTAATATGTTTAACTAATGTTTTCTTATCTTCTTGACTAAGACTTGTCGATTTAAATATATTTGAAGAAGTTGTTGTGTTACTATTAACAGATAACTGTTTTATTATTTCAGATAAAATGTTTAAGTTATCATCTATTATATTAAAAGATCTCGAATTTGTTTTTAAGAATTCATCTTTCTCTTCTTTAAAACTGGCTGTATTATAT
>Ga0214921_10003016_pt1 | contig 26471 bp, 28 predicted proteins | sample LL1505_MetaG_FD_177992 | JGI IMG/M metagenome (GOLD analysis project Ga0214921, IMG submission 177992) | Freshwater microbial communities from Lake Lanier, Atlanta, Georgia, United States - LL-1505 | ecosystem: Environmental > Aquatic > Freshwater > Lake | place: USA: Georgia | collected... | reverse complement strand
TGTTTGACTCCGGCAGCAAAACTTTCTAAACATTCAATTTTTCTAGAATGTTTTCGATAGTTAGCAACAGAGCTAACATAGACTACTGCATCAATGGTCATTTAAAATCTGCCAAGCAGTACCATCACGCATTTCTACTTCAGTAAACTGACAATAGGCAATGTGTCTTGCCCATGCTTCTACTTCATCTAGTGTGGGAATTTTTGGGTTTTCAATTTCACTCAATGACTGGCTGCACAATGCGGCGGCGGCATTTGGGCCTAGGGTGATAGCAGGCTTGCCCAACAACAATGCTTCGCCGGCTGCAATGCTAGAGAATGTAACTAAACAATGCACATCTTGGGCAAGCGCCATTTCCATAGTGTTGTCACTTACCCTGGCTGACCGACCTTGTTTGAGACGGACCACAACTGGACGATCTGTATATTTTTCAATTTCATCTTGTGTTTGTTGCAACCATTCTTCGAGATTGATATCATACAAGTTTAGGAGTTTTTGACTGGGCGGTGCTAGGAGAATGTTAGTGCCACGATAAAATTTATGTGGTTGAAATCCAGTTGCTTGCAGCCTATCATCAGGTCTTTCTATAATAGGACCAAAATTTTGCACATCGTTTTTGGTAATCCTGTGATACAGTTTGCGTTTGCCATTGCCAAAGTATCCTGTGTCCATGTAGTAAAAATCTCTGCCGGCAGCACGACACACTTCCATTTGTTTGCGTTTGGTAATACCACGCAACACAGCCGGAATCATGGTATCTTGTTGTTTTTCCCAAGTTGAAATTTGTCCACCGGCACCTTGGACAAAACTTTGCAATAGCGGATCGTACATGTGACCTTTTCTTTCGTATCTATATTCACTATCTAGTGCCACAATTTGATTGACCGGAATTGCGGCCAATTGTTGCTGTAGCTTTTCCAGCGTGATGCCGTAATACGCACCTTCAGGATCCACACGATATTTCAATATATCTTTAAATAGTTCTCGAATCTCTGGGACTGCCTGGTCCAACACATGCGGATCTGGGGGCGCAGGAGGCGGGAGTGGAATATATGTTGTCTCGTCTTCAAGTTCCCAGTCTGTCATTCCGGCAACCTTTGTTGACAATAATCAGTGAGCATGCGTTCCCGATGCCACTCGTTGCCTTGTGGCGTATCAGCAAACTCATGAAAGCATGGAGTGCCCAAGGTATAGTGTAAGAGCTTGGCGTCGGGGTTTGGCCCGTATTCATCGGGCAACCAATTCCAGTCTGGTGGCAATTCACCAATTCGTTCATCAAGTAACCATGAGAAGCGATGCAATTCAGCACCTGTGGCTTTTTGCACAAATTCTGGCGTAAGACGTCTATTGGGATGGCTATTGCAATTCCATAAGATCACACTCGACCAGTTCTTACGTGGATAGTCTTCGTTCTTGGCACCAAGATACTTTTCAGTCATACGTGTTTTGTAATCGTGTTTGACTACCATGACATCTTTGTCAAGTTGTCTCAAATTCCAAAGTTCTGCAATGTCTCCACGCACAATCATATCACCGTCAATGAATACAGCCCAACCTTCGTGTTGCATGAGATAGGGCACAAGGAACCGCGTGTAGATAAAGTGGTTGCTGCCGTCGGTGTGAGTTTCACTATATTCTCGAAACAAATTTAGTGCCACAGGCACAATGGCCACAGGTTGGCTGCTGTTACGGATGATTGAGTTTACACAGGTATGATACGCAATGGCTTCGCGTGGATCATATCCTACAAAAATAGGAATTGGTCTCATTTACGCTCAATATCCTCTTCCACACAATCTTCTCCAAACTGTATTTCAATCAGCTTGAGTGGTTGGTCTGTTTCGTTACACAGTTGATGCCATTCGTTGCGATTGATCCAGCAGGCTTCATGCAAGGTCATGTGATCTTTTAAATCTCTATCTGTGCTAGAATCCAGTGTGTATACTGTGGCTTCACCTTCAGCCACAAACCAAAACTCTGCTCGTTTGTCATGTCGTTGCATGCTCAGGCAAGTTTTAGGTGTGACTGTGAGTTCTTTCAGCTTGGTGTTGGCGCCGACTTCGTGTAGCACACGATAATAACCCCAAGCTCGTTGAGTCCGAGGCTTTTTCCAATCTTCTAAAATCCACGAGCTTGAATTTGTTTTGTTGGATCCGCCTACACCAAATGCAAATTCTAAATTGCTATCTTTAACATCCATCTCTGGAATGTTTGTGTGTGTACGATCGCCGCCATTAGCAAACACAAGGTCAGCATCGGGATAATGCGCACGAATCTGCTGTATAAAATGACATGCAGAACCGTCTGAATCATCAAAGGTGTAAACTTCATCTACCATGGCAAGATTGTTTATCACACACAATCTTTCTGTCCACGGCATAAACGGCCGACCTTTTTTGCGTGTGAGCCATTCATCCGAATTGAGACCCACAATCAGCATGTCGCCCAGAGTGCGGGCAGCTTTGAAATAGGCAATGTGCCCAGAGTGTAGCGGATCAAAGCCGCCTGTTACAAGTACAATTTTCATGCAGGTATTTACACCTGAATGTCTTCCATGCCAGCAGTTCTTAGGCGCACAATGTGCCCCATTTGCCACTGTTTGGTATCCAGACCCTTCATGATACCCAGCCAACGATTGCGTAGGTATGCTACTTCGTTGATTATGGTTTCATAGTCAATCACTTCGTCCTCACCATCCACATACTTTTCGGCATCTCGTGAAGTAAGCGCACGGGCATAGCCTTCCAGGTATTTTTGAAAGTGTTTTCTGCGTATCTTACGCAGTTGGATGTTGAGATAATTCAACACAGCTTCAATTTCTTGAAGCTGGTTGTATCTAAACTCAGTGATGCCCGGAAGTGCTGTGATGTTCTTTTCTACAAGCCCAGCAATGCGGCAATCTTTTTTAGCGTCAGTTATTTCGCGCTCATAGTGAGCTATAAAGTCTGGAATAGCACCAAGACTGGCAACTACTCGACTGTACCACATCAGTTTTCCCAGTCGTCTTTGTTATAATCCTCTTCTTCGGGATCTTCTTCTTCATCTTCTGCATAGTCTTTGTCGTTGTCAAGATATGCAGTAAGTGCTCGTTTGATATCTGAATCACCTTTAAATGCACCTCGAATATCTTCAACGTCACTGTCATTGTCCATTAAAATTTGCACCACAGTTTCTGCTGCCTCTTGGCGGTCAACTGTGTTGACAAAGCGTTTGAGTTCTCCCCAAATTTCTGCTGCTATTGCTTCACTCATTCTGCATCCTCCTCAACGGTACTTACCTCATCCTTGATATTTGCAAAGTCTTTCATCACAGTATCAAGACAGTTGTCATCGTTGCGTTCCCAACCTTTGCGGAACTTCTTGATAATTTCGCCTTCGGTCGTGGTGAACACCAAGCTGTTGCCTTCTTTCTTGAGCAGGCCTTTTTTCTCAATCAAGTCAGTAAGACCTGAGTATGGACTCATGCCTGTTGTGTAAGGAATCTTAACTTGCACGCCTTCAAAAGGTTTGGCATAGCGTGTTTTCATGACCTTGCAACCAGCACGGATACCCATCACATCAGAGATTTTGTTGCCGTCCTCGTCCTCTTTCAGCTTCATCTTCTTCATGGCCACAACAATTGATGAGGCGTAAATGAAACCTTGACCGCCGGAGATTTTATCGTCTGGGTCAAACATATCCTGGCTTGCGTATGTGTGGTTGGTACAAACCAAGCCCACATTGTATGAACCAAACATGTTCACACAGTTGCGCACCAAGGCAGTGAGAGCTTTGGGTTTACGTCCTAGATCACCCTTCATTTCGCCTGCATCAAACTGGTTCACATCAGTGGGTGTCAACAACATGCCCAATGAGTCAATCACAAACATGACCTTGGGACGTTCGCCATCTGGTAAGGCCTTGTAGTCACTCATGAATGTGGAGATGGTCTTGGCCACGTCATCAATCATGGCCATGCTCAGTTTGAGCAATTTGCTGTCGCTTGTGTCAACCCCAAGTGCCTTGAGCCAATCTTCGTCAAGAGCATTTTCACTGTCAATTAACACCACAAAGATGCCTTGCTCTTGTGCGTTCTTTACAATATTACCCGAGCAGATATAACTCTTGCCTGCGCCAGAGTCGCCAGCAAACACAGTTACCTTGCCCAGAGGAATGCCACGATTAAAATCTCCTGAGATCAGGTAGTTTAGTGCGTAGTTGCCTGTTGAGATCCAGTCTGTTGGATCATTAAAACCAATCGATAGGCCGTCGATTGATTTGGTAATTTCGCGTCTAAATTTACTGACGTCAAAGGGTTTACCCATTACATTCTCTCTTTCATATATCTTAAAATATTTTTACAAGGTTTGCCGGTAAAATATGTAAGATCACCGTTTAGTTTTGCTATGTCTCGAATTGAAGTCATAATAAAAAGTAAGGAAGTTTCCTTCCTTACTTAGTTTACATCACTGCTTGTTTTGGCGTGCGCGGATCATGGCCAAGATGTCTTGGGCATTTCCACTTGGTTTAGCTGCTGCAACTGGTGCGGCTGCAGGTGCTGGTTCCTCATCAAACGCATCTTCAGCCGCAGGTGCTGCCGGTACAGCAACTTTAAGTGCTGGTCTAGCAGCAGGTGCAGGTGTGTCTTCTGCGTCACCGGCAACAGCGCCACCAGGTGCAGCCACGCCAGCTGGGCGGAAGTATTGGCCCCAGCGCTCAGTGTCGTATGGCTGGCCATCTACTGATGCTTCAAACATCTCTTTGATTACCTTCAGCTCAACATCGCCGGGACGCTTGGGCAGGAAGGTGCTCAAGTCATGCAGGCTGTGAGTTTCAATTGCAGCCTGTTCAGCTTCTGTGAGTGCTGACTCTTTTCTGGCCCATTTAGAACTGTTGTAGTCAGCGTAGCCACCCTTTTGAGTCTTGGTGATACGGAAGTCCAAACCGCGCATCAAGTCAGTTGGCAATTCTTCCAGCTCAGGATCCATCAACGCACCCTTGATCAAGGTAAACAGCTGAGGTCCAATGATGAACTTGCGGATGGGATTGTCCGGAGTCTTGTCGTCGGCAATGGGATTCTCGCGCACAAAACCTTGGAACAGGTATGAACGTTTCTTCCAGTACTTGCGACCCATATCTTCAAGGCTCTTGTCCTTGAACCAAGTACGAACTTCTGCCAGTACCGGGCAAGCGTCTCCCCACATTTCCACGCAGGGCACTTGTACGAATACTTGTTTGGATTCCATCTCTCCTTTGACGCCGTTGAATGGCAGTCGGATCATTGCTCGTTCAACCCAGAAAAATGTGTTTTTTGTGTTACCGTCAGGTAGGAAGCGTAGTGTGGCCGATTGGCCTTCTTCCATGTTCCAGTGTGGATAAATTGCTCGATCGCCTCCACCTTGGTTTGAGTTGCCTTTGTTTTCAGCTGCCTGTAGTCTTGCTCGGATTTCTGCTAAAGATGCCATAGTTTGTTTCTCCTTAAAAAGTTGCCTATGTGTTGCCTATCTAAAATTAGATCTTTGTTGCCTGTGACGCACAAACAATAAAGCGCATACACCATGTAGTATATGCGCTATTTGCCTTGGTGTCAAGAGTATTTATGTCATTTGAGCAAAGCTAGTGATTTTATTCTTGCCAATAGTGCAGTATCAGATTTGCTTTCATAGTAAGCACCTGTGATAGCTGCGTTGTAGTTGATTGGGTCATCTGTTTTTTCGCTAAACACTTGTGCCAATCGGTCAGGAGATTTAATTGAGCCACCTAGTCCTTGTGTGGCAGCTTTCATAGCAGATTTGGCCATATCTCCGGTGCTAACTTCGTTTACTTTATCGCCTAGTTTGTCACCTGCCACTCCACCAGCTGCACCACCTAATGCACCACCAACAAATTGCCCAATTTTTTCACCAGCCATATTTCCAGCAATTTGCCCTGCTGCACTTCCGATCGGGCCGCCGGCTGCACCAGCTGCACCACCTAGAGCTTGACCAATTTTACTACCAAGTGCGCCGCCTGCAAGATCGCCAGCCATAGCTCCAGCAGCACCACCTGCTACTGCACCTTTCCATCCATCAGTAAGTTTCCTTGTATTTTGCACAATCTCGTTGTCTTCATACATGCCACATTCGGCCAGGCCGTGTTCTGGACAATATTCACCTTCTGTGGTCATGTTGCATGAACCTTCCACAACTGGTGCGCTCAAGTCAGGCATGGCTTCTACTGTGGCAATTGGATCTGCTTCGGGCATGAGCATGCCGGAGTTGCTTTCCGTAATGCCCAAGTCGTCTGCTAGGCGTTGTGATATCCATTCATGTGGATCGCCGGTGCGAGCTTTTTTTACACCATATGGCATGTCATCAAAGTAGTAGTCATACAGCGCATCAAACAAATCATTGTCTAATTCGGCACCTGCTTCGAAGTCAGCAACTTCCCTGCTGAAGCGTTGTAAAATATGTTCCAGAGTGTGGCCAGTTGAATCTGTCAGTACACTTTCTCTAAGTGGCACGCCGGCATATTTCAGCATGGCGTTGAGTTCGGTGTTTTCTTCCATTCTACCTATGGCGCGGCTGATGCCAACTTTGCGATTGTCAATCTTAGAATCTTTTTCAAATCTACCTGATTTTGGAAGTCCGCCGGCCACTGCATTAAATGCAACTCTTGCACCCTTTTGGAAACCTGTTTTATGGCTGCGATCAGCCACATCATCTACTGCTCGGTTTACATAGTTGCTGAGTGTGCCGGGGCTCAATTCATCCAACTGATCTTCTGCCATGCCTCTTTTTCTAATGGCTGGATTGGTAGCGTCGCCATAGCCGCCTTGCTTGGCCCAATCATACGGTTCTACATTGCCCATGTTAACATTGGCTCCTTTGCCAACTGCTTGTTTCACACCGGCAGCTCGTTTTTGTTGGAACTTGGCATACGGATCACCTTCTGGTCCTTTAAGGGCTGATGCCACACCGTGTGCCCAACCTGCTTGGCCAGCTGCTTTTCTACCATAACTGCTCAATGTTGCTGGACTTAATTCAGCCAATTGATCTTCTGCCACGCCTTGAGCAGGCACAGTGCCCGGTGCCGGTTCGCCAGCAGCAGGTGCCACTGGTTGTTGTTGATCGGCAGCAGGTGTGGTGTTCATTTGAATACCAAGTTCTTGCAGTCTAGCTTGAACATCTGTGTCATCCCAACAGTTAGCACGAGGATCTTGTTCAGCCAAGTCAGACAGAATGTCAAATAATTGATCATCGCCTATCACATCATACAGTTGTTCTTTGGCATTGGTAGCGTCCGGACCAACAATGAGTTCTTTGCTCATGAGTTCATTCAGTTTGGCTTGTGCTTCTGGGGTGTCCGGCAAGGCCCATGTGCCTTCCATGATGCTGTTCGCCCAGTTTTCAAAAATTTGTGCTTCTTTCATAGCGTTTCCTCGTTGTTGTATTTTGGCCAGTGTGGGCAATGCAGCCTCAATTCTAGCATCTAGCGTTTGTTCAATGAACATGGTCTTGAGATCTTCTACTAACGCAGTTTCGTCCCCAATATCAGCTGGTGTCCATGATTCAAAATATTGATTGTATCCACGGCCTGTGGCCATGTGCTGTAGACTTTCGCGCAGTTCCGAATAGTAGTGATGAACTGTTTCTACTAGTTCTTGTGTGACGCCTTCGAACACTCGCTGTTGGCTGGCTCGGTTGAATCTACTGAGCACAGCCATTTCGCTCACAATCTCATTTATATGTTGTCCGCGAATGTCGTAAGGTCTGCCACCTTGTTTCACATGCTCTAGCATGGCTCGGCCACCTGACAGTTTTGTAAATGGCAGCTTGAATCTTTCACCATCTACAGTTTCGATAAACAAACTTTCCACATAACGATAGCGTTTGTCATCTTCGCCAATCATACGATTGTGTTTGATCACCAGTCTGGCTTCTGTTTGTTCGCCCACGTAGCTGATTCGGCGTGTGCCATAGTAGCCTTCAAATAAACCTTCTTTGATGGCAGCCATGCCTTGCATGGTATGCTTGAGTTGATTGATGTCTTTGGGACTGAATGTGTATCTGTGCTGTGTAGCAAAGTTCTTGAGTTCGGGCAAGAACCCTGTTTCACGTTCTGAGCCAAACCAGTCCAGTTTGTCCTGGGGATTTTCCATGGTTTTGCCCAGGTTGTCTCCAAAGAACAATTGCAAGTCGTTGTCATCACCAATCACAATTACCACTGTACCGTAGTTTTTTCCAGATCCTGCAACCCAGTCAAACGCAAATGTTTTGGCTTCTTCTGGAGAAGCGTCTTGTCCTTGTCCGTCTGTGTATTTGACGTCAAAGTCTTTGGTTGCCAGCAAGTCAGCAATATCTTGGGAAATGTTTTCTATAGCCATAGTTTGTTATTTATCGCATTAGTGATATGAATGGAAACGGCTCAACAATCATATCTCCGTGGTCTTTCAGGTGTGAATCCAAGTCTGCATGGTAAGTTTGCAACATCAACAGCATGCGCACAGCCAGCAAACTGGCCATTACTAAATCATCAGTTTCACCAGGTTTGGCAGCATAACTGGTTCCCATGGCCACAAATGTTTTGAGTTCTGAAACCAAGGGTCTTGAGTTGATGGTCATACGTCCAGATTCCACTAAGATTTTGAACTTGTTGCAGGCTGTGATTTTGCTTTTGTTTGTGGTGTTAAAGCCCTTGCGGAATCTGCGGCCTGTGGTGCCTGTCACAGAGTTGTCACTAAGAAAGTAGCCAGGAATGTTATCTTCGCCGTATTCTGCTATGCTAATCAAGGCAGCTTCACCAATAGTGTTGTTTTCTACTGAGTAGTAAATGCTTTTTTCATCTTGAACTACACCATGCAGTTCTTTTACAATGTCTGCTAAGATTCGTATTTGCGTGGGAATGTCAGTTCGGTTATGTCGCCATTCAGCAATCTGATCTGTAGTTCTAGCGTCAAACACTTGTATAGCAGCAGGATCGCCGCCTGTGCCCAAACTGGGATCTAGTGCCACCACATACATGCCATCTTTTACTGGATTTTTATACCAACGCACTTGTCCAGATCTGTGGATGGGTTCTGCACCTTCTAGGTCCATCAGCTTGATAGGTGCTATTAGTGTTTCGTCATTGATAACAAATTCACAGTCCATTTCTCTGCGGAAACGTTCTTCGCCCAGCTGAGCCAACTGTTCAGAACCCCATTGATCTCCACGTTCAGGATGCTCACGCCAGTATGATCTAAATGCTCTAAATCCGTTGATGCCTAGTTCTGTAGTGTTGCCATGTTCATCTTCACATTTGTTGGCACCTTTCCACAAGAATGCAAACTGGTCTTCGTCTGAGTTAGGAGTGCTTGTGATAATTGCTTTACCGCCAGTTGCCAAAGTAGGTGAAATTGAAGTCCAAAACTCTTTGGCAATTGTAGGACGCACAAATGCAAATTCGTCAGCGTACAACAAAGATATACTCATACCCCGGCCTGTTGTTTCTGTTGTGGTCTGACTCACAATACGTGATCCGTTTTCAAACTCTATCGAACCTTTGTTGTAGCTGGTAGCACCTGCTCGAATATGATTGGAGCACAGTTCATACGCATATCTAATACGTTGCATGATTTCTTGTGCGCCTGTGTATTTGTGTGCGGCAATGAGAATTGTTGAGTCTGGCACAAACATTGCATACCACAACAGGTAACCAGCGGCTGATGTTGACTTGCCTGTTTGTCGAGGCATCAGTGATATCGAATATCTATAGTTGTGGTAGGTATGGATCAGTCGCTTTTGATAGTTAAACGGATGATACAACATCTTGCCGCGTGTGGGATGCTGGATAAAGAAAAAGTTATCCATAAAATATAACGGACCAGTCACAGGATCAGCACACAGCGCAAACTCCGTGAGTTCTTGTTCAGTGTATGTTTCGACCCTGTGTGGTGCTTTGACCAGCACTGTTTCTAAATTACTTTTTGGCAAAATCATTTAGTATTATCTTTGCTAATCTATCATGCCCAGCTGGGCCTGCATGCATGCGATCTCTTGCATACCCAACTTCCTCACGGCTCCAAGCCATATGATCAAACGCATCATATATGTAGCAAGGAATATCAAATTCTGCACACATGGCTTTTAGGGCTAACTTATTTTTTTTCTGATTCAATCTGGCATTATCATCCATGGTATGCCAATGTTTTAAAAAACTATCAATTTCAGTTGCACTGTGTGATTCGCTTTGAGGCATGTAATTCTCAATAGGCGGTTGCCCTGAAGCTCTTATTAGCTCAAACCTATTAGGCGGAGGAGTTAACATAAACACAGCCTTGGGACGAAGTTGTGGGACCCAATATTCAGCCAATCTAAAACAAGTATCTGCTGATGTGCCGCCCCAGGCCATGGTATATGGCACAAGCCCTAGTGCTTTGCCGACTATTTGCGGCCAAGTGCTTTCGACCGGAAGTCCAATGCCAATGGTAAAACTACAACCTAATGCTATCATGCAATCTCTATCATCAAACTCATCACAGCGAAATCCATAACTATTTAATTTGTAAGTGATAGCATTAGGTTCTAACCATCCATGCCGGCGAAAATATTCAAGATATTCTGGCACCTGGCAAAGTTTTTCAAATGTTTCTTTGGTATCTGTGGGCATAAAGTCTGACACAGTGTTAGCAGCGTATACTCCTGGATGCCATGGCGGGTTTTCAAACTGTCTCATTTCATTTCCTTTGCCAGTACTGGCCATAAGTCTGTGAACTTGATTGTCTTCTTTAAGATTGCTTCAGAGTTAACATGCCAAATTAGCGTACTAGCAGGATTAAACTTATCTTGGTCTCGAAGATAACTGTTGTCTTCTAAAGTGTTACGATAAGTTTTTAAAACTTCTATAGCTAGATTTTCTTTATTACCATACTTATCTATCACTCGATTGATTTCTTCAACTGCCATATCTCGCAATCTTTGAGAATGTCTTCGTATGTCTAATTCCATTGGATGGTTGAGCTCACACCAATAAATGCCCAGATCTTCTGTTATACAAAAATCATAGTATTCCATAATATCTAATGCACAATAAATCGAGTAAGCTGGGTGTGCATTTACTTTTTGGCTATCTTGTTTCATTTGACGTATGTTTTTTACAAACTGTTCCCAATAAGCACCATCTCTTACATATTCAAATTTTTCTTTACTAGCATTATCAAAACTGACCATCCATTCTACTTTGGGCCAGGTTTTAAGTATTTGATAGATAGGATTTGTTGTAATTTCCATGCTGATATTGGTTGTGACCATGACTGATACTGTGTCAGGATTGAGATGGCTTAAAAACACATCAAGTCCTTTTTGCAGCAGTGGCTCGCCACCACCAAGGCATAGTCCTTGTATGTTGTGACCTTGTGTCTTGGCCAACTCAATCAAATCATCATGTTCGTTTTTTACATGATTGATTGGAATCTTTCTAATGCTTTGCCAAGCAGTTGATGTTTGGTCGTTGCAATACACACAGGTCAAGTTGCAAAGATTACTCCAGTTAACTACCAGGTGTTCTAGTTTAAAAAAATCTATGTCAGCATCAATTGCCGCTAGTGTTTCTTCACTTGCCCTTCTAACGGTCCTGCCACTTGTTCCGGTGGTTTCCTCCAGCCGCTTGCACCAGGCACATGCTTCGTGCCATTCTCCACGAGCCATGGTTTGCCTTATGTCTTTAATTGGTTTGTCTTCTAGCACTTGCTGAATGGGCATGCGTTTGATATTACCTAATTCATAGCCAGTGTGAAAACATGGCATTACTAAACCTGTTTGATCTATGTTGAGACTGGTCCAGGGTGCTGGACAAAATGTGGGACTTTTGGTTATCATTTGTTGGCTAGCCATGAATATGAACTTACTCTAAACGAGTTGTTGGGCACAGGTGTAAGCATTCCGTGCCACTGCAATTTTCTATACCCAGCAGGATCTGGTTTGTTAATCATAATGTATCCAGTGTTTGGTTTGAATTCAAAACTGTGTCTTATGGTGTTTTGATCTTTATAATGATACCAAGTGGTACCAAGATCTTCACTGGCTCCTATCCAATACATTTGTATTGCCCCGGGAAGTTCACCGTCAGTATGCATGGGACAAGTATATGTTGGCATGTCTATCCAAAAACCAGTGGCACTGCCATCAAGATTAAAATATTCCAAATGATCACACCCAGTATGTGCTACAATTGTTTCCCATGCTTGATCAATGCATTCATGCCATTCGTTGATCCAACTCAATTGGTCGTTATGCACTCGTCTGCGTAGATCTCTATTGCTGGGCTCCATATGATAAGTCAAGTTTAGCCATTGTGTTTGTGTTATTTTATCCACAAGAGATTGTGGAATTAGATCCGTAACTGCAAACAAGTTGTTGTCTTGATCAACAGGAGTTATTTGCATAAGAATGCCAGTTCTGGCCATAGCCGTTGAAACTCTCCGGCTTTGTCTGGATGATACAGAGTTTCGTTTTTTTGTATATGTCGCCAGAAGTCTGTGTCAATCTTGCTGACTTTGTCCACACTCAATCTGTTGCTATATGTGGTCAATGCATTATCAAAGAACTGGCGTTCAGCAGGAGTAGCAATGCCCATAGCATAGAACCGTTCAATTTCTGCAATAGCTTCCTGGGCAACACCTGCGCCATGCAAGAACGGATCAAGGTATTCAGGCTGAAACAAGTTCTGCCACAGCACAGTGGTACCTGTTTCTTCAGCAAACTGTCTCAGCTCACAAATACGAGTAGCATTGTAGATGTTATATACAGCATGTATACCGCCCCATTGACCGTGTGTGGTCATAAGGTGTTTGATTTTTGAAAGATTTTCTTTAATCAAATCCCAACTGGCACCATGCCGCACATATTCTACTCGCTCGCCAGTGTTGTCAAAACTCATTGACCAACCTACCCGGTTGCGAATTGACAACTTTTGAAATATCTTGTTTGATTCTAAGTCAACATTCAAGTTTGTAATTAGCGTAACGATGGCATCTTTAGGTATGACATCTAGCAGTCTATTGTTTTCAGGCAGCAACAAAGGCTCGCCGCCTACAAGTGCTACTTCGTGTATGTGTTCATAGTGCTGTTCAATGAAGTCACACACTGAATCATAGTAAGGTCGGGCACCTGACTTGAATGGTACACCTTTGATACTGGCCCATTTTGAACTGCATGATTCGCCACAATAGTTGCAACTCAAGTTGCATGTGGTGTTCCAACGCACGTCCACAATCACAGGATAGTGATACTGTTCGCCGGCGGTGGCATAATCAAAGTTGGGGTTTACATTGTTGTGCCATTGGCGCTCTGAGTCTGCACCAAAACGTTCGGCTTTGACACAATTACTACAGTATTCATGCGGAATGCCTTGAGACAAACTAGCACGAATCTCTGTCATTAGATTGCTGTTGAGGATTTGCTCAATAGATTGTGAGTTCAAATTGCCCAGCATGTTGGGGTTTCCAGCACAACAAGTTTTGACATCGCCACGGGGATTGATATGCAGGCCACGCCAAGGTGCGGCACAATAGAAATTGCTCATGCTGTATTTACAGCCGATCTAGGTCCCGCTGGAATTTTGAGTTGTATAAATCATACCATGGTCCTAATATTTGACCTTTGCTAAACCATTCAAAATTATGATTGATTTTGTCCATGTGACTTTGACGATAATCCATGGCCGCTGACTCGGTATCAAACTGTCGACAAATTTGTTTGATAGGCTCAATATTTGTCTCACTGGCATGATCAGCAAAAAATCGTGGTTCAAATCCCAATTCTTCTAGTACACGATAACCTGCTTCAGACATGTAGATACTAAAACAACTTTTGCTGATTATGGCTTTGGCAGTTTTTTCACTAATCAAAGTTTTTTCGCCAGGATGAGTTTCTGTTACCACAGCAATCGCTGTATGCCAGGCAGGATGCTCGATGGTGTAATCATTGGGAAAATTATCTGGATGAGTGGCTACCTGAGGAGGATATTTTTTTATTTCGTCGTCTAGATCAACTTGACCTTCAATAAATGAACCTATATTGCCGTAAGCGGTGAGATTGTACGGGCTTGCAAATGACATGCTGTAGATATCGCGGTCAGGATCAATTAATTTTTCACTTAGCAATGAATGCATCAGCCACAATCGATGAGGACTAGATGCTCTGTTAAGACAACCAATGCGTTTTGATCGAACATGGTGTGTAGGCCAGTCATAAACTATGGCTCCAAACGCTGGATAGTAGATCAATCCTGGAATTGCATCAAACCAATGTTGGCAACGGCTAGTAAGCACAGCAACTTTGGCTGCAGGAAAAAATCCTTTAATAATTGATAAATTGTCAATACACTCTTGTGTGGATATCAATATAGGATCCCAACTGGCATCAACAAACACATAATTGTCTTTAACTGATTGGTCACGTAAAACATGTAAACTTGTATAGAACTCGACCCAGGAATTTCGATCAATTCTTGTGTAAGGAGTACCAGTTAACACTATGCTGTCTTCTGGCAACAATCGGTGACTATTGTTCAGTCCTTCAATAAGCTGAACGTGCGGTGTTACAAAATCAAATACTTTCAATTATTCTGCTCGCCCGCACTTTTGTCGTTTGGCGTTGGTGAGTGCGCCAAAGTCAACTGGCCATTCTGTACCAGGTGCAATTTCTTTGGCAGCAGGTGGTAGGGCAAACTTTACTCCGGCATACTCTTGTATTTGTGCAACTGGAGCACGAAACTTGGTCAAGTCGTTGCCCAAGTTAACATATGGTTTGACGTGTGGAAATATCCACCCAGCTGCTTGTCCTGTAGCCTGATTGATAACCAGCTTGTAGTAACCATGTGGCACCACAACGCCGTTGCCAATTGTGGGGTCGTTGGCATTGTACATGGCGCCCACAAAGATTGTGTAAGGTTGATTGAGTTGTACTGTCCACCCTCGTACACTTGTTTCTAGCAGTTTCCAAATACCGCGATTGAGACTTCCGTGTTGTGGATACATGTTGGTCATTAGGAATGATTCGTATTCTACTTGCTGGCTCCAAGAAAGATCGCCATCTGGGGCTGCGTGTCCTTTGTCGTAGCCTGTGCCAGCATAGTCATCTGGTCTGGCACCACCTGGCACTGATTGATCTGCTACAAATGCATTGGTGCGTGGAAAGCAGCCTAGTGCATTTTGTGGCTGTAGGGTGTAAGCGACATAAACAGGAATCTTTGCAGGTGCATCATAGGCCACTAGGTATGCTTCTCTGCAGATGGCATGTGCTGGGCGGGCTGTTTGTGCCCATCCCCAAGGTGAATGTATTTGACAGGCTTGTGCTGGCAGTGGGGCTCGTTGGTCCCAGGCGTGTGATAAGTTAACGGCTGTGAGCAACAGCGCAAAGATGAGTTTTTTCATGTAGATATTTATTAGCTGTAATATACAATGTTGCCGGTAGTGGGATTATAAGCCAATTTAAAAAATCCTGCAGGAAGTCCTGTATTGCCACCGTTTGTAATTACAGCAGCGATCTGTGTTAATGCGCCTAGACTATTGCCTATATACACTTGATCAGTAGTTTGATCAACTACCAGTTCACCTGGTCTAGCATTGCCGTTGTAGTTGGCCAATGTTACTTGTGCGTTGTCTTTCATTACAGCACGAGAGATACCGGTAATGTTTTCGTATGGTGGTGGTGGATTTGCCATTATCTAGGGTAGCCAGCAAATGCTTTTACAGGACTTTGATAATTTACTGATGCAGGTTCTAAACTATTTGGCGTGCTTATTTGAATTTTTTTAGCAGGCAAGCCAGACATCTTTAATGCTTGATCAATGATTGGTTCGACACTGGCATTAAATCCAGCAACCACCGCATCTTCGCCAAATGCCGCTTCTGCACTCCAAGGAGGCAACTTGTCAGTGATGCCATCTGTTCCAGCATCACTTCTAGCACGAGCCATTGCCACGCCTAATCGATATATTTGATACGGGTCGCTAGATTGTACACCCGGTAACACAAACACATGATTCATGGGATCTGCTAGTTCGGGCGGTAGTGTTGCTTGTTCACGTAGAAATTCTCGTGCTCTCATCTTGGATAGCCCTTAAAGGATTTGACAGGACTGGTGATATTTACTCCAGGAAGTTCTTGACTTTTGAAGTCACCTTTGTTTAGATCTTTGTATTCTGCACCGGCAGCTTTGAATCCCATGACCAACATTTGTTGTTCTTCTTCTGTGTAAGGATGTGCGCTGCGATCTTTACCAATCCAAGATTCATCATTCATCTCAGGAACAAATGTTCCGTCAGTAGCAGCCACTGCCATCATTACACGATTTAGTGTGTAAGTGCTGTCAGTTCTACTAGGGTCAAAAAACAAATTCAAACCAACACTTGCATTCTGTTGACGTTTGGTAATTTTGCCTCTTGACTCTTGAACAAACTCTAATGCTCGCATGGTCAGCTGCCGTAGCCAATCACACCTTCTTGCGCGGATGATGCTGTGCCAAGTTCTGCGGCTGTAAAATTGCTGCCTGTAACAGTCAATTTATTTCCTGCACCCACATAAATCTGCGTGGTGCTATTTGGTGGTACAAGTGGTGCTGCACTCCAAAGATTACCCACGGCAGCAGCCGTGCCTAACGCAGTAACATACACATTATATGTAACTGATGTATTGCCTGTTACAATCTCACATTTGTCTGTATACCAAGTAGCATTAGACGCTGTACTATAAACGTTTGCTTGACTCATTTAGCGTCCTTGTTGGGCTGGCTAACCACGGGTTGAAATAGTTCACGAGTTTGATACATCACTCCGGGAATTTCCACAGGTTGTTGTCGCACTGTGGGAATGGCTGGGGGCACATATTCATTGGCTTTGCGTTGTGCTAATTCGGCTGCAAGTTCACTGTATGGTCTCATCATGTTTACCCCTTGTAGGCTCGCCACTGGTTGGTCAAAGCAAAAATGCTTTCTTCAACTTTTTTCTCTTTGTCAGCAACAGCCTTTTTCATTGGCTCTTTTTTGTCGCCATCTTTGTCCATGTCTAAAAAGTCTGGTTTCTTGGCTTCTTTGATACCAGCAATGTCACGCATGCGAGTCAACATCTGTTCAAAACTTTCTGTAACCGACTCGTCACACTCGCATGGATCACAATCGCAGGCTGAACACTTTTCAGCTTCGTCAAGTTTGTCTTCTTCGGCATCTTCTTTCATGGTGCGTTCCCATGGCTTGAGATTGTCTTGCTGAACACCGGCCATTTCCATCATTCTACGAAGAGCTTCATCTTCTTCGTATGTTGCCTGACGGTTTTCTTGACTGGCAATAACAGGTATTGTGGTCTGTCCAGTTGACTTAGGGCCATTCATGCCACCACTATACATCATGGCATCTTCTGTGCCTTCTTGGTCTGTGGGCCAATCAGGATTGTTTTCAGCTAGAGCTTCATCAATATCGCCACATCCGCAATCACTCATGCCGCAACTTGGGCATGGCTCTTCGCTATGCCCGTGTTCATCACCGTGACCCATTTCTTGTCCCATGGGCTCACCACCGCCTAGGCCTGCATTTTTAAGCAGGCCAGCCAGTTTGAGTGCATCTTCATCCGTGGCAGTGATGGTCAAACTCTTGCCGCCTTCAGTTGAGTCGCTCATGTTCACGCTCATTGATTCAGCAATCATCTTTTCCAGTTCACGATTCATTGAATCGTAAATGCCTTGTCCAAAGGAGAAGCCACTTGATGCTGTAGGAGTTTCTGCTCCGCCTTGCTCTTTTACTTTCTTAGGCTTGTCTTCTTTTTTGTCTTTCTTTTCGTCGTACTCAATGTCCTTGGCTACTTTCTTACCGGCTTTTTCGGCCTTGGCATCTTCTGAGCCACGCTTTTTACCATGGATCCCATCTTTCTTCTTCTCGTCGTACTCAATGTCCTTGGTAACTTTGCGACCGGCTCGTTCAGCATGACTGTCACGCTTGCGTGTGGACTCTTCGCCCATGGCCATTTCGTTGTCGCTTTCTTGATTCTGCATGTAGTCGTCTACCGCAGTCATCATACCTTCAATTTTGGCCAACTTGGCTTGCACCCATTCTGGCAAGTTGTCGTTATCGCCTAAGATTTTTTCCAAAGCCTGTGCATGACGCACCACAGTCTGGATGCTGTCTTTGGCCATTTCGCCTTCTTGATCGTACTCGCCTTGGTCTGCTGGATCACGGTCATTTTCTTTAGTCATCAACTTTGAACGACCTGATGGTCCTTTAGCACCCATTTTGCCGCCTGTGCCTGCTGGTCTACCACGACCACGCTTTTGTGGTTCGGCATCACTAGCGTCATCAGCGCCAACTGAATTACCTTGGTCATCTACTCTGCGGGTTACTTTACGACCAGTAGCTGTGTGTTCAATGTCATGCTTGTGGCCGCGTTCGATAGACCCAACTTTAGGCTTGTCAATGCGAGGACGCTTGTGTGCTGTAAATGCATTGTCAGTACTATCTTCGTCGGCCACTTGTTTATTGCCACCTTTACGCAACATAGCAAAGTCGTTGGCATCTAGTTTGCCGTTTTTGTTCATGTCAATTTTCTTTTGCTTTGGGCTCAATGCATTTTTAATAGCTTCGGCAGCCACATCGCCAATGCGTTCGTCAACTTCTTTTTTAGCGCCAGCAATCTTGTCAGCAAAAGTAATTTTGTCTGCAGGAGGAGCTAATTTAGCAAATGACTTTTGCTTGGCAGTCATTGGAGCACCGGCTTCCATTGGGCCGTAGTCTTCATTAGACTTGGCCATGCTTGGCTTGCCATGTTGTTGTTGTGGCGGAACGCCCATTTTGCGTTGTAGATCACGCATCATTTCTGCATCGTCGCCGTGGCCTAACTTTTCAAGACCTTTTCTTGCCATATCTTTGGCCAAATGACCTACCAACTTGGCTTTGTCTTTAAGACTTTCTTCAACTGTATTGTCATACTTGTCGTACTTTTTACGAACTGGATCTAATGCTTTGCCGTCACGTCCGGCTTTGGCCAATGCTTCCATGCCTTTTTTGCCGTATTTTTCATAGCCCTTGGCAGCACGGCTCATGCCTTCTTCTTCTTCCAGTTGACCGGCCTTCTTCATCTTCTGGAATTGTGCACCGGCAATCTTGTTGCCTTTTTCACCGCCGCCAGCTTTCTTGGCAAGAGCTTTGAAACCTGTTGTGGCATTGTTGTGCTTGCCCATGTCGCGCTCGTTTAACTGGCCATGTGTCTTGCTAGGTGTGGCACGAATCTCGTCCAGCTTTTTGTTTAAGTCGTAAAAAAATGTCATTTCAATTATCCTCTTGGGTTGGCGCCGGTTGCAGGCTTGGGTTGACGCTTGATATTGGTCATAGGGCTTTTGTTGCCCTGGGGAAGTTGGTTAGTGGTCTTGGCAGGAGGTGTCCGACCACCAGCCACTGTAAAATCACTGCGGTAAGCATTTTTCAACACAGCATGATCATATGGTCCAGTTGAGTAGTCTTTCTTCAGTGCTCGTTGTTCAGCATCAGGAGCAGGATAGTCTGTGTCTGCCAACAGGTCTTTGTTTTCAGATTCAATTTTGTCCATCTCATCAACAAGTCCATCCACGTGTGGCTGTGTTTGCATCACAATAAGATTGGGATCACCACCTAGCATTTGAAACAACTGTTTGATCTGTGGCTCAATTGCTGGATACTTGAAACTCACATCAAACATTGTCACAGCGTCATTCTGATTGTTGGGAAAGTCTGTGAGGATCTTTTGAATGGGAGTGGTCTTGACGTCGCCCAGTTTGGCTGGATCAAATTGGTCCAGTTTTGATTTGAGTTGACGCACAAGATCGTCCGGAATGCGACCGCACATTTTGATACGATAATCGTATGTACGTTCACTTTCTGCTAGATATTTGGCAAATGGTTTCATGTCAGGTTCCTGTGATATATTTATTCTTTTTGAGCATTTTGATTCTTGCCCAGAATTCTTTCCAGCAAATCATTGCGACTTAACACATGGCCCTGGCCTTGCTGTGCGGCTGCGCCTTCTGGGTCTTTGTCTGCTTGCTGTTGATCCAATCGCATCTTTTTCATCTGCAGATCAATCATCTTGAGTTTTTTGTCCAGCTTGGCTGTTTTGGCTGTGATAGCATGGCCCAGCATGTTACTGGCTACGCCAAATATTTCGCTGGCAAAACGGCTATCCACCTGCATGCCAAGATCCATCAGGTCCTTATAACTGGCAGTAGCCAGTCCAGCTAGTTCGTCCATTTCTTGATCAGTGCTTTCCAAGCCTCGCACAGCCGGCAAGGCAGCATCTATCTTGTCGATAGCAGCATCTAAGTTTTGGATTGCGGTGCGATTTTCTGCTATTGAAGGAACAGCAGCTTCCACTTCTTCAGTGGTAGGGGGTAAATCAAAAAGCTCTTCAAGTTTACGATTCATGCCATATTTAGTGGCTATGCTTTACCGTTCTTAAACATATCGTCTTCTGTGATCACTCTAAAAGTCAAGCCTTGATTTCTGCACCATTTGGTTGCAGCGTCCCATTTGGCGTAATTCACAGCTACTACAGCACGGTCTCTGGGCTTTTGGCCTTCAGTGATGGCACTTTGGCCTTTGGGTTTAATTTCAATCAGTTCTGCTCGCAGTGTGTTATCGCGAGTTTTGTAAGTGATCAAAAAGTCTGGCACATAAGTGGTCATTTTGCCTGTTAGTGGGTGCAAGTAAGGTATGCGGATGCTTTCACTTGCCCATTGCATGATGTTGTCATTGGTGTCACAAAAACGCATGAACGAATGTTCCCACCCTGATCGATACCTGGGCATGCCTTGGCCCACATATTTTTTAGAGTTAATAACTTGATAGACGCCTTGTGCCCACTTGCTCATTGTAACACTGTTCTGGCAGCATAATAGTTGGGCACTGTCTGTGCGTTCACTCCCAACAATGTAGCTCTACTACGAATTTTATTTAGATAGTAGGCCATATTGAGATTTATGGTCATTAAATTGCTGCCTTGAAAACCATCTAATAAAGTAAGTGCAGGAATGCCTGTTTGTTCTGCCACTTGAAACAAACTCACTGTAAAATTACCCGCTACTCTGGCATCACCCATTTGTTGTTTAAAAAAGCTCAATACAATGTCATACTCGGCTGCAGGTACATTAGCTTCATACTTGTAGAACTTGTCAAAGATTCGCACACTTTGATCGGTATTATAATTGATGTAATTAACTGAACCCGTAGACATAATTTAACTCAAGGATAATATTGCGAGCCTGGCAAGCCAGCTTTGTTTGCTTGTGCAGTTGGAAATACCCAACCATCGGCTTTGTTTATCACTGATCTGGTGGCGTTAGGACCATATTGACCAAGAGCTTGTTTGCCCAATGATATAGCTTCGCTTTCCACAATGGATTTTAAATTTTTGCCTTTGAATGTGTTGTAAGCGGCACCAGCTTTTTGTGCAGCACCAATAAGACCTGCTACTGATCCTGATTCTAAATCTGCCATGATACCTTCTCCAGTGGCCAACAATCCACCTTGGCCAAATATGCTTGCAGTAGATCCAGGACGAGCCAAAGGGCTTGGTACATTATCATAGTGTGCTGTATCGGGCCAACGAATATTGGTATCCGGTTTACCAAGTCCACCGTTGAGGTATTTCACAGTCTCGTAACGTATAGTCATGGTATGTTGCATGGTTCCATTACCTTGTGAATAATCGTAGGTGTCATGGTTCCAGTTGGTGATCAGCGGATTAATTAATATGTATCTAGCATACTTGTGTTGATCAAATCCAATAATTTGAATGTCTTTAAAGAACGGAGGTTTGCCACTTGCTGAACTGGTGCCGTCCATGAAGTTTTCGCCAATGTAACCCCAATCACTCACACTGCCTACTCGATTTTGTTCATAAATGTCTCTGCTATTGTAACTGAATCCATTTGTTTTGGTAGCATTTAGACCAACTGTGCCATATGAAGTAGGTGCATTGCTGATATATTGTTGTGCTGGATCTTTATAATAGTATGAATAATACTGATACCACATCTCGCGAATGTTATCGCCGCCATCGTCATGGAATGTGATGTTTACGGGCTCGTAATTAATTTTGGTTTGAACAAGGCGTTTGCGATTGTATTGATTTAATGTGGCAACGTCAATATTGTATTTGGGCAAGTCTACAGTTTTTACTGCCAAACTCATTGTTGTAATTTGTGTCGGGCTAAAAATAGTAGCATTCGACATCTTTTGAATTTCTTCCACGTTGAGTGTGAACTGAACATGAAATAAAAATTTGAATCTGGGTTTTAGTTCGTAGGCATTAGTGCGAAAAGTTTTGCTTGCGTGAGTGTAATCACGCAAGCTGTTTGTCGCAGTAAAGCCTTTGAGAAAGTCTTGGCCGAAGCTAGACATTGATTAGACCTTAGGGTCCTGTGCCGATACCTGTAACAACATCGTTCACAGTACGGCCGATAACACCACCAATACCGCCACCACCTTGATTGCCTTGGTTGGCGTTGTCATAAGAGATGTTCATGGTGATTGCCACAGCTTCATTGGTACCATAGTTCATTGGGCCGTAGTCGGCGCTCACAATATAGCAACCATACAGTTCCCATGACTCCAACACCACTGGTTCGTTGGCACCGTTGCCACCGTCGAGGATTTCTAACTTGGTCAAGAACTTGTAGTCAATACCTGATGCAGCTGAACTCATCTCCAAGAAGTCCATTTGCTTCTGGATCTGCTCGCCGATCAACTTTGAAACATTGCCTGACGCATCATCGCGAATCTCAACAGCAACGTCTGCCCAAGTGTGACGACCGGCCAACTTCAATGTTGAATTATAAATTGGCAATGTGATTGGTTCAAAACTCAAGTTAGGGCGAGCAAAGCTCACAACTTGCTTGGTTAACTCTGTGGTTGGTGTTGAAACTCCCAAATTCTCAAACATCACTCTAAAGCGATATCTAAGTTTTGGCATTAACAGACCTTGGGTGCTTGAGCTTTGATCGCTTGCAAGCGGTACTGTCATTTTGTTTAATGATGAACTTGGCATTATATGTATCTCCTAGTTTTATTTATCTTAGACTTGAGGTCAAAAAATAGGGTCCTTGGACCCTATTTTTACAGTCCTGCTGCTATGTCTCCAGTGTTCTTGATACGCAGAGGAATGTAGATGAACTCCACAGCCTTAACTGGTTCAATAGCAATATCAACCCACAATTCATTGCGGTCAATACGAGCTGGTGTGTTATTGCTCAAGTCGCAAACAACCAAGTAGTCATAGATAGCACGTTTAGCAATCAAGTCAACCATCAAGCTGTTGCAAGTGTTGGTAATTTCATTACGTGTGATCTGATCGTTGGGTTCAAACAGGTACAACTTACCAATTTCTTCTAGGCGTCCACGCAAGAATGCAACCAAGCGTGCAACGTTGATACGATCCAGTGCTGTGGTAGTTGTGGTAGATGTTTTGTTACCAAAGTTGGTAATACCCACACCCGGAATGAATGTGATTGGATTAACATTCAAACTGTACAGTACATCGCGCAGGCCTTGATTCACACCAATTGGTTGGAACTCACCTGTGGCCGCATCGATGTAACCAATTTGTGTGGCATTATCTACCACACCGCGGCGTGTACCAGCTGGTGCCAACCATGGATAGCTAACTTCGTCACTGCGGATGATTGTTCTAACCATCATGTGACTTGGTGCTGTTACCACAGTATTACCACTCAAATCTGTAGTTGTACAGCTTGGATAGAAGGTAGCGCAGTAGTTGCTGGTGCTAGATTGACCATCACCTGCTGCTGTGCCAACACCATCGTTGTTGGTGGCCCAGGTTGTGATATCGGTGCCTGTGGCTGGCAAGCGCATTGGAGTGTCACCAACCACAAACAATGTGTTGTTGCGCTCATTGCTGAGTGCAATCATGTTGGGAATCAACTCTGGATAAGCAGGAGTTGCAATCAGTGTGAACTGAGCAGTATCTTCTCTGGCACCTTGGCTGGTATCCAAGCCCGACTTCATTGCTGCCACAACCATTTGTCTTTGTGCCAGTCGACCTGCATACATGCTGCCGTCTTGCTTGTTACCCGACGCTGTGAGCCATGTACTGGTCACAGCAGGCAATGTGTCATCAGGATAAGAAGTAGCATTAAAGTAATTGTTTTGATAGCTCTTGACATTGTAACCCGAACGACGGGTGTTGAACAACAACATGCCTTGTGGATATAGTGCAGGATCTGGTTTGTCTAAATCCACATAGTTGCTAGTCAGCAAACTCACGATAGTTGGAATTGGATCGCTCACAGGATCTGTAGTGCCATTTGGTGCCCAACGAGCATCGGCAAACAACACACCATTTTGTGTGACTTGATCTGTGGTATCAATGGCTACCCACTGATCTACTCCACTTACAGCTTGCCAACGATACAACTTGGGATAGTTTTCTAAATCGCTAGTGTCAATCCACAAATCGCCATACACTAGAGCACTTGCTGATGCATCATTTTGTGTGACAGGTGCTGTGGCAGCACAGATTGGTCCTGACGGATTGGTTGCGCTAAGGTCATATCCGCGCACATCGTTTGTGACGTTTTGATAACCCCTCCAGGCTCCACTGTTTTGAATCATGATGTCAACCTGACTTGGAGTTGAATAGTACCATAATCTTCCATCAGCAGGATCTTGATATGGTGCTGTATCGCTAGCGGTGTATTCAAACTCGGGTACTGTACAAAAGTTACTCAACACTAACGTAGTGTAATTACTTGTTGCCAAGCGGCAGAAAGGTGTAGCATTGGTAAATCCAGCAGTGGTGAGTGGGGTTCCATAACCGGCTACTGCGTTTACAGCAATCAATCCACCTTGACTATGTGTCAACACAATATTGCCTGAACTATTAACACTTGCTGACACATATGGAACAGCAGCAGCACTAATGTTAGCAATAAAACTAGCAATACTGGTTCCACTTAGTGTTACAGTAACCGGATTGCTAATTGTGCTTACGCCAGCTTGTGTTGCTTGAATTGTAAATCTATTTCCAGCAGTAAACAAAGCATCACCGTTAGACCCTGGAGTAGTAGTTCCAGTAACAATCGTTTGTCCAAATGCAGTTTGTCTCAATATCTCAACTCCGCTAGAAGTAAGTGGCGAAGTTTCTGCAGAATTAGTGCCCGGACATGCAATTAATGTACCAACTGGAATATTTTTTCCACCACCATTGGGATCTAATGTATAAATTGCTGAACTAGTGCCATTGTAAACTAGGCAACTTTGTAACACCCATTCGCCCAATGCCGCACTATATTGTTTCATGCTTAGTGCTGTGCCATTATTTACTGGGCTTTGATTATTCCACACAGAACCAGTGGGTCTTGGTGCTGTATCTGTAAGTCTCCAACGTGGCACAACATAACTGAATGAACCTTGATATATTGGAGTCAAATATTCTTTAGCAGTAATACCAAGAGCAGTACACAAAGCCGTGCCGCTGGCATTTGGAATAATACTAACAATACCACCACTGGCAGTACTGCCATCATTGGTTGCAGTGTCGTCTGCATAGATAACAAATGTTCCACTAACTGCGGCAGCAGTTACACCTGTAATGGCTGCAGAGTTGACAGCGGCAACAAATCCTGCCAAGTTATTGTTAGGAGCTATAGGAACAGCAACTGACGTGCCATTAATGAAAATACTGTTTCCTGCTGTAAGTGTGGGATTAGTTACAGATCCTTGGATTGTGGGATATGATAATTGCCATGCCGCGCCGCCAACTGTAACCCATGTGTTGCTGGAATTTTTATACCAGATTACATTATACCAAGTAATTCCACCTACTGCCACCACAGCATAATCACCAATACTGCCTACTGTGTTGAGAGGAGTTAAAATTTCATTCCCAGTTATACCACTAGTAGTTACAGTAACATCGGCGCTATCAGTAATCACTAATGGTGTTACCACTTCAAATTGATTGGTACTTTGATTCCATTCTTGTATACCCCATAAAGAAGTAGAAGTGTCTAACCAGTAAGCACCATCGTTTGGTGTTCCAGTTGGGCGTGTTAGGCTAGCTGTAAGTTCGGTCAAATCAATGTCCACACGCTGAATATAAGCGCGGTTTGAAATACCTAACGAACTGTAAGCAGCCAACAAGCCGTATTCGTTGAGTTCATAACCATTGATAGGTGTACCGGTTGTGGTGTTGTAGAAAAATGGCACACCAAAAGTAGCTGTTAAATCACGCTGACTGGTGATTAAATATGTTTTGTTAGCGTTGGCTGCTGTTGTACCAGCTGCTACTCCCACGCCAGCACCAGATACTTTGTTCTGTGCTGTAGCAATTACAAAGTATGGTACTGTGTTGACTGCTGATGGAATATATTGACTTTCGTCAATTACTGTTACTTGTACGCCGGGTGATATGAGAGCCATGGTTGAATCCTTTTCAAGTTCTAATATTTATAGAGACCTTGAAAAAAACAGCCGTTTTGAATACCTTTGCCCAAGG
>Ga0214921_10003015_pt1 | contig 26480 bp, 20 predicted proteins | sample LL1505_MetaG_FD_177992 | JGI IMG/M metagenome (GOLD analysis project Ga0214921, IMG submission 177992) | Freshwater microbial communities from Lake Lanier, Atlanta, Georgia, United States - LL-1505 | ecosystem: Environmental > Aquatic > Freshwater > Lake | place: USA: Georgia | collected... | reverse complement strand
CGCGTGGATTCCGTACATCACGAAGATCAGGGACAGCGCACCGAAAAACCCGCGTGCCCACAGCGACGGCCTGCGATCACCCGGCAATTTCCAGAGCCCGCCCGAATGCCACGCGACCCCCGCGATCACCAGGATGTTGACGACCAGGCGCACGAAACTCGAGACCAGAGGCGACCCTTCGGGCTCCAGAATCTGCGCATAATTGACCATGGCCCCCATGAACGAGAAGAACACGGAGGCCATGACCATGAAAAAGAGGCCCTTGCGGGCCTCTTTCTCGTATACGTTGTTGTCAGGCTTTCGACTCAACCGTCACGGTCGCTTTCTTGATCGTGACATCTTCCACCGGACGATCACGGTCGTCAGTCTCGACCTCGCCAATGGTTTTGACAACGGCGAGGCTGTCGTCATCACTGGTGCGGCCGAAGGCCGTGTACTGGCCGTCAAGGAACGCGGCCTTGCCCAGACACAGGAAAAACTGGGAACCGGCGGAATCCGGATCCTGCGCGCGGGCCATCGACAGGACGCCGGCCACGTGCGGCGTCTTGTTGAATTCCGCCTTCACCCGGTAACCCGGCCCCCCCGTTCCGACGCCTTTCGGGCACCCGGCCTGGATGACAAACCCCGGGACGACCCGGTGGAAAATGATGCCGTCATAGAAACCGGCGCGGGCCAGCCCGATGATGTTCTTGCAGTGGTTGGGGGCGACATCCGGCAGCAGCTCGAGGCGGATGTTGCCCGCGGTGGTCTCGAATTCCACCTTGTAGTTGTTGGCCGCGAAATCGATGTCCTTCTGGGCCGCCTCTACTTCGGACTTGTAGTTCTTCTCAAACACGTTTTCTCCTGTCGTTCCCGGCCATTGCCTTCCTGACCGGAATTGCCTGAAACTGGTTGAAACTGGTCAAAAATCCCGGCGGATCATATACTATAAGGACACGATCTCAAGGCAAAAACCCGTTCCGGGAGGCCCGTCCGGCGAGGACGCCCCGGAGGACAATCCAGGAAGGACCCGCAGATGGCCCGTCGTCATTATGGAACCGTGATTTTGGCCGTCGCGGCTGCCGGGATCGGTCACGTCGCGTCGGCGAATGTGATCGGCAATGACACCCAGAATTTCAATCCGACCACGAACGGCCTGGATTTCGTTACGGTCCAGTCTTCCGAGACCCTGGACCCGGGCATCATCAACTTCGGCCTTTTCCTGAACCAGGCGACCAACACCCTGCCCCGCCTGCGTGACCGCGAGACCAACGAATTCCCGGCAAAGAGCGGCGACCGGCTGCTGGGCATGGACCTTAACGTCGGTGTCGGCATCATGCCCCACCTGGACCTTGGCCTGTCCTTGCCGCAGATCCTTGACCAGAAAGTCGATGATACGGATTCACCGCGCGGACAGTTCTCCCAGCGCGGCAACACGGAAGTCCGGGTCAACGCGAAATACCGGTTGTCAGGAACAGACGATGGCGGATTTGCCGTGGCCGGATCCGTCAACTTCAACCGCCTGAAGGACAATCCGTACGCCGGGAAAAACGGCAGCCCGACGGTAAACCTCGAGGCCCTGGCCGACACCACCTGGAGAGACTACTCCCTGGCGCTCAACGTCGGCTATCGTTGGCGCGAGAAGGGCGACGAGATTTACTCCGGCAGCCCGATCGACCCTCTTGGCAACCAGTGGATCGCGTCCACGGCGGCGAGTTACCGTTTCAAGGACTCCGACACGCGCGCGATCGCCGAGATATTCGCCAGCTGGCCCGTTTCGAAATCCAACGACAACACCAACCGCGCGAGTTCGTCGGCGGAAATCCTGCTGGGCGCGAAGCACGACATCAGTCACAACCTCGCGGTGCATGCTGGTTTGGGCCGTGAACTTTCGCAGGGCGTCAGTTCACCCGATCTGCGCATTTACGCCGGAGTGAACTGGACGACCGGCCCCGAATTCAGCCGCCACAACGCGCCAACAACGCCAGAAGAGACCAAACCGCAAAAACGGCCCAAGCCGCCGACGGATCCCTTCGCACTGCCGCCCAAGGCCGAGGAAAAAATCATCATCAACGATCTCCTGTTCGCCTTTGACAGCGACAAGGAAATCGTCAACGACCCGCACTCGATCTTTGAGCGTCTCGTGGCGCATCTGAAAAAAGGCCCGGGCTGGAAAAAGTTGATCATCGACGGATACACGGACAGCGTCGGCAACGACCAGTACAACCTGACACTGAGCCACCGCCGCGCGATGAACATCCGCAAGCGCCTTATCGAGGATTTCAAGCTCGAACCCAACAAGATCATGGCGGTCGGACACGGCGAGGAAAGTCCGATCGCGAAAAACAACAATTACCAGGGCCGCCGCTTGAACCGCCGGGTCGAGCTGCGCATCTATCGCAAATAAGGGAGCACTCGAGGATGAAAAAGAACATTCAACTAATCGCGTTGGCAAGCCTCGTCACCCTGGGCGGATGCCGCGCTGCCGGGTACGAGATCATCGATCCGGTGAAGGACCGGCAACGCCCTGCCGCGCCCGACGCGACGGCCAGCCTTTTACCATCGGCGCGCCTCGAGGTGACCCAGGCCGGAAAACTCATCGGTGTCGTGCGCACGAACCAGGGACTTGTTTTCCGCCCCTCAGCCGATACGGTGGATCCGGATTATGTCGGCAAGAGTCCCTGCGCGAATCCAGGCATCACCAACGCGGAATATCAGGTCAGCATTGACGGCCAGAAAGTGGCCAGCGCGCGCCAACGCGGTTGCGAGCCCCTCGAGGTTCCCTACTCGTTCGTGAAAATCGGCGCGCAAGTTGTGTCGCTGAAGGTCATCAGCGCCGACGGAGAGACAGCGACCGCGTCGCAGACGATCCGCGTGGTTGACAACGACCCGTGCTGCGCCGTACCCGCCCCGGCCGTGCTGGTGACGGCCGCGCCCCTCGTTGCCTATCCCGGCGAACTCGTGAAGACGCAGGCCAGGTGCCTCGCGACAGAGGCCGGCACGATCTCATGGAAATTTGGCGATGGCGCGACGGCCCTTGGCGGAACTTCTTCGCACAGTTTCGACAAAACCGGGCAGTATGTGATTACAGCCACTTGCACCCTCGGCAACGGCAAAAAAGCGGAAGCCACCGTCACCGTTTCAGTGATACCGTCCGGCCGCCCGAGGCCGCCTGTTGTAACCCCGACCCTGCCCGGCGCGATTGAACTCGGCATGCCGCCATCACAAGTTCCGCCGAACCAGTCGGACCCGAGCCAGAATTGAAAGCCCAAAATGATCCACGCCATCGTCACCTGCCCGGATGAAACCAAGGAAGTTCTTGCCAACGAGTTGCGCGCCCTGGGGGCGCGCGACATCGACCTGCGCTACCGGGCGGTGGCGTGTGTTGTCGAGGACCTTGAGACATTTTACGAGTTGCACCTGAAACTGCGGACCGCGAGTCGCATCTTCCGCGTCGTGAAGGAGTTCGCGGCGCACGATGAAAAAATGCTGGCGGCGCAGGCAAAACGCATCCGCTGGTCGGAGCATTTCGCGCCGGAGAGAACATTCATTGTCGAAGGCGTTCCGGCGGATCGTGGACCAGGCGTCATGGGATCCAACACGATCAGCAAGACGATCCGTGAGGCGCTCCAGGCATCATTCGCGCAACATGCCGGCAAAATTCCGAAGGTCGACTTGAAGGAACCGAAGGTCATGGTGGTCGCTTTCGTCCAGAAAGGCCGGTGCACGCTGAGCCTCGACACGACGGGAAAGACGCTGCACAAGCGCGGTTACCGCACGGAAGGCCACCCGGCCCCGATCAAGGAAACACTGGCCTGCGCGATCCTGGATCTCGCGGGATATGACGGGACGCAGGCGCTCCTTGACCCGATGTGCGGCAGCGGCACGATCGCGATCGAGGCCGCGTACAAAGGACTGCGCAAGGCGGCGCACATCCACCGCAAGAAAGGCGAGTTCGGGTTCGAATGGCTGAAGGATTTTGACAACAGCGTGTGGCGTAAAGTCCAGGACCGCGTCCGTGGCGAGCGCCTCGAATCCTTGCCGGCGCCAATTGTCGCTTCGGACATCAGTCCAAAGTACGTCGAGATGGCAAAGCAAAACGCGTTGCGCGCCCGGGTCGAGCGCGACATCGAATTCAAGGTTGGAAAAATCGAGGACGCCCGCCCGCACGCGGAGACCGGCATCCTGATCGCCAACCTGCCCTATGGGGCGCGCCTGGCCAAAGGCGAGGTCGAGGCCCTGACGAAACTTTACGGCGAGATCGGCGACAACCTTAAACAGAACTTCAAGGGCTGGCGCGCGGCACTTCTTGCCGCGGAGGAATCGCCGTGGAAGTTCATCGGCCTGAAACCGACGCGCAAGTTCAACCTCATGAACGGCAGCATCAAGGCCAAGCTCTTGATCTTCGACATCTACGCCGGATCGAAGAAGAAACGGCCGACTGATCGCTGACTGATCAAGGATAGAACTTGAACAACCTCGCCGTGAAGTACGCGGGCCCGACCAGGGCCTGAAGGATGTTCGTGAAGAACGACGGGTGATGTTTCTCCCACACGTAATGCCCGCTGAACTGGATCAGCCAGCCGCCGATGGCGATGGCGATCACGATTCCGGGCGGTGTCACACGCCCGACGGCGAGGCAAAGGATCATGTACACCGTCAAGATCACGGCGATGCGCGCGTCATGGCGGAAATACCACGCCGCGGCGACGGCGATGGCGACGACCCCACCCGTGACTGGCCCCAGGTGAATCCAGTCCATCATCGCGACGATATGAAAAAGGATCAGCGGAATCGCGATTTTATGGGTGAGTTGGTTGGTCGGGTGCTTGTGCCCGTCCTCGTATTCCTTGAACAGCTCGATCAACCTCGGTGTCATTTTCTCCCCCCCATCAGATCGGGAAACCCCCGCGATTTCTTCAACTTTGATGCGCGCGGGAATCATGTTATCAGATTTGCCTATGGAATTGAGGGCATACGCCGAACGGATCCTGTCCGGCACAACAATCGAAGACAAGCTTGCCGGTCCCGCCTCCGGCCACGACGCGTCCTTTTCCGACGAACACCCGGGCGCGGCCCTTGAGACCGCCCCGGAGTTGCCGGGACGCCCACTGTCACTCGCCTTCGACCGGCGCGCGGGCACCTCGAGTTCCATTCCCGGGCAGTTCACGGACAAGGCCAAGTCCCCGGCGAAACTTTCCGACCCGCGCGGACGCGGACTCGTCCTGCACTACTTCGCGAACCATGAACTTCTCGCCCTTGAGATCATGGCGCTGGCGTTGCTGCGTTTCCCGGAGGCGCCAAAATCATTCCGCCTCGGCATCGCGCGCACCATGACCGAGGAACAAGAACACCTCGGCATGTACATCCGGCGCATGAACGCGCTTGGCGTCCAATTCGGCGACTTGCCAGTGAACAGCTATTTCTGGCGCACCATGAGAGAAATCGCCTCGCCGGCCGAGTACGCGGCCGCCATGTCGCTGACGTTCGAACAGGCGAATCTGGATTTCGCCCTTCACTACGAGAGAATTTTCCGCGACCTCGGCGACGCGGAAACCGCCGACATCATGCGCAAGATCCATGACGACGAAGTCCGCCATGTCCAGCACGGCGTCATCTGGATGAAACGTTTCGAGTCCGGCAAAACCCTGTGGTCCAGTTATCGGGACCATTTGCGGTATCCATTGACCCCCAGCCGCGCGAAGGGCCCTGTGTTTGACGAGCATGGCCGCGCGCGCGCCGGGATCGACGAGGAATTCATCAGGAACCTGCGGGTGTTCACGTCGTCGAAAGGCCGTCCCGCCGACTTGTGGTTTTTCAACCCCGGATGCGAACGCCAGATCGCGACGCCAGCGGCATCACCATTCCTTACTGGTGGCGCGGCCTTCATTGAACACGATCTCGCGCCGCTGATGCTCTATATCGCGGCGCCGGACGACATGGTTATGGTAAGCCGCAAACCCTCGATCGGGTTTCTAGCGCGCCTCCAGTCTTCTGGATTCACGATTCCTGAATTCGTGGAATGCGGAACTTCACCATCGATCAAACATATCGACTCCGTCCTCGCCGGACGCAAACTGGGCGCGTTGCGCGCGTGGGGAGAAACCACTGCTGCCTTGTCATGGTGGCATCCGCTGAAAAGACACTTCACCCGCATGCCTGATCCGTGGCCCCCGGGCCACGACGGTTTCCTCGGCAAGGATTTTACGGCGCGAGTCCTGCGTGACCTCGGCGCGAAAAATCCTCCATCCGTCTGTCACAACGAGGCCGATGTCAGATCCGCCGCAAATGCCTGTGCAGCCGCTGGATTCTCGCACATCGCGATCAAACCGGTTCTCGGCGCCTCGGGCCTCGGCCTGCGGCGCGTCCCGGTCGCGCGCGATGTCGCCGCTCCCGACGCAGCCCGTTCCGAGTCAAACCATCCAGTCATCGTTGAACCCTGGCTCGAAAAAGTTTGCGACCTCAGCGTGCTGTTTGAGGTCGAGGCATCCGGCCGCGTGCGCGTCCTGGACGTGACGCGCCCCCTCGTTGACCGCGCTGGCCGTTATTCGGGCCACGCCCTGGGTCGGCCATTCACGTTCACGGACGCGAAAGGCCAGGAGTTCGGCCCCGAATTCTTCGCGAAAATCTATCCGGCGTGGATGGACGAACTCCGCGAGACCGCGCTCGCCGTCGGCAAGAAAATGCACACCGCCGGATTTTCCGGCGCCGCCGGCATCGATTCCCTGGTCTTCCGCGATCCCGCGTCGGGAGAACTGGAACTCCGCCCCATCGTCGAGATCAACGCGCGATTCTCCATGGGCCGCGTCGCGGTCGCCATCGAGAAACACCTGAGCCGCGGCCAGCCCGCGATCTGGCTGCACATCCACAAGAACATGTTGCGCAAGTTGTCCGACGAGGACTTCAGGGAATTCGCCGCGAGCATGGCCGAACGATTCCCTCTGCGGACTGCGACGGCTGGCGGTGCGACCCATATCAAATCGGGGTTTCTCCCGACCAATGACCCGGAAACGGCGGGCGGCATCCTGACGGCCCTTTTTGCCGGCCCGGATGCCGCGAATTTCGCGTGGAATCACTTTTTTTCGCGAGGTTTTCCCACTCAGGGCTCTGATTCGACGGGGACCACATAAGGTTGGTCAGCCGAACCATCGCCAGGATACGTTCCCTCATAACGAGCATCCGGCGCGATGTCTTGAAACCTCGAAGAACTTGGTATGTCCGGACTTGATTCCTGCGTCGCGCGCCCGGCAGAGATGAGCAAGCTACTTCTGGCGTCGCCCATGATCTGAATGGTCTGGGGCGTGGCGGTGGCTACCCGCTCGTTGACGGGAGCCGCGACGGAGCCATCAGGCAGGGCAAAAAAACTGTTCGCGTGCAAAAGGTTTCCAGCGGAATCGCGCTCCAGGTCGCGACTCCCGGTCACGTCGGTGACGTCGCTGGCGATCCCATGACGGGCATTGAAATCCCGCGCGAAATCGTCACTGAAATCCGTAAAATATTGCGTCGCTACCTGTATGCTCGACGCGTTACCCAATTGGTTTTCCGGACGATTCAAGTATTCCGCGAATTGGCGCGGGGTGACGCTGCCATCACCGCTGCCAACTCGTTGGCGGGCGTATTCGGGGTTCATCATGCGCATCAATTCGTAGACCTCTCCGGTGCCACTGATTTGGTTTGCGCCGGACGCGTTGATGACTGCCGGGCCGGTATAATCGGGAACGTCCCTTGCGACTTGCCCGGAAAAACAGGACGAGTTGACAATCACAGAGCGATTGCTGTTGAAAAATTCCTGGCCAAGGCCGCGGTTGATCGCCTGGATACGATCCGCTGTCACTTCGAAATCGTCGTACCATTCAGTCGTCCCGGTTTCCGCGACATAGTGTTCACCTTGAATGGTGCTGACATGACGGGTCTGACCGTTTTCCTGTCTGACCTGGCCATGCGCGCTCATGTAAACGAGGGTCCTGTTGTCCCTGAATATTCCAGACTCCGAACGGCGCAGATCACGCAACCGGTTCTGGAGAGCGTCTGATGACAAACCCGACATGTCAATCACACGAAAACCCTGTCGCCTTGCCTCTTCCATCAAGGAATTGTCCGCCCTCACAATGTTTGGATCCGAGATCTCTGAAGGTGCGAAGATAAATACTGGTTTTTTCCGGTCCGTCGCACTGGCGTTGTACCCATAGTCTGTTCCCGGATATGAGTAGACGAGGGGATCCTGCGACGGAACACGTCCAGCAAAGGGAGCCTCCCCCGCGAGAGGCTGGTCACCAAAATTCGCGCCCGAAGTTGCCCCGGACTTGCCAAAAGCCAGCCGCATCGATGCCTTGCCACAGGGATTCGCGTCGATCGCGACGAGAGAGCGACCGGTCGATAGCTTGATCACCGACATCCGGCTCACTTTGCCGCTGTTCCTGCAAATCTCATTGACGGCCCCGCGCTCGGTGCTCACGAACCCCAGACTCGATCCCGTGTTGCGCATCTTGAAGCATGCCGTCGGGGCGAAAGCGATGAGGCTGATCATCACGATACGCTGACGGCGATTCGGCCCGGCGTTGGAAAAAGCCATGGAAAAATTCCCCGAAGAAAATATTGAGCGTGTTATCGGACATAGCTCCACCAATTCCGAGCACACTCGATTTTCAACAGGGATTACCGTCGGTTAAGGGACGTATTTTTCTCCGGTTAAAATCGGCAAAAAGGCAGACGGCACCTGGACCGGACGCATTCCGGTCAGGATGCCGTGAATCTGATTGAACGCAGCCCTGTTAAGCCGTGTGACGGACCGGGCGGGCGCCTTTCTTCACGTGGCCCATGCACTGGGCGACAATACCCTTCGCGTGAGCCGCCTTGTAGCTCGATGGCGCGCCATGCTTCCAGGCGTCCTCGGAGTCAAAGCGACGCGCCACCTTCGTCAGGCGCTCCATCGTCCACTCTTTCTTCTTGGACTGGGCTTCGACTTTACCGGAGAGGCTGTCGTCAGCGCTCTTGGCCGGCTTCTTTTTTTCCTTTGAGACTTCTTTAGCTCCGCCTTCAGCCGCTTTTGCTTCCTTGGCTTCCGGGGCTGCTGCCTTATCCTTGACCATGACTCCTCCTTTTGGCCGGCAAGAATTGCCGGGTCCCTGTCAGGGTTTCGGATTGCAATGGCCATGCTTTACCTGATTCGCGCCAAAGAATCGTCGGCGCCGCTGAGCCTGTCACTCGAAAACCACGAATATCATGGCTCTATTTCCGGATTTTTTCGATCCAGTCAAACGCCGCGTTCACCTTCGCGCGCCGCCGTAAATCAATCGACTTAAATCCTTGACCACTGCGTTCATGTCTTGCGCTTGTCTGGCCATCTTGTCACTGGACGCGGCCACTTCTTCGCTGGTTGCGGCATTACGCTGTGTTGCCTGATCCAGATCATTCATGGCTTTACTGATTTGAACGAGTCCCGCTGACTGCTCGCGACTGGCGGATGCAATCTCATGCGAAATTTCTGTCGACTTCTGGACGGACTCCAAAATCTCTTTCAACACGACGCCGCTTCGATCGGCCTGTTTCGTGCACTGGTCGATCTTGTTGACATTCTCCTGGATCAGCGACGAAATTTCTTTTGCAGCTGTGGCGGAACGTTGGGCCAGGTTCCGGACTGCCTCGGCAACCACCGCGAAGCCTTTCCCTTGTTCTCCGGCACGAGCCGCTTCCACCGCCGCATTCAAAGCCAGAAGGTTTGTCTGGAAAGCAATGTCATCAATCATGTTGATGATCTCCTCGATCTTCCTGCTGCTCTGCGAAATGTCCATGATGCTCTCAACAAGCGAGCCAACTTCCGTCCCGCCCTCCGCGGCAATCTTGCTGCTTTTGACGGCCAAGGATGATGATTGACTCGCATTCTCGCTGTTCAGCTTCACCATGGAGCTCAACTCTTCCAACGACGCGACAGTTTCCTCCAACGAGGCGGCTGCCTGGGTCGCGCCAGCCGCAACTGTATGCCCCGCGCCAGCCAACTGGGAACTGATGTCGTTCACGGACTCGACGGCACCCGTCACCTGCTCAACGAACTTGCCAAGGCGGGCTGCAAGTCCGGTCGCAAACCAGACACCTGCTCCCGCGCAAATCAAAAGCGCGATACCGCAGAACGTGAAGAACGTGTTTCTTGCCCGGTTGATCGCCGAATAAACTTCCTCGCTGTCATCCGTGACCGCGACTCCCCACCCGATGGACTTGACCCACTTGGGCCCCGAAAATCCAGAATAACCGTAGACGTGATCGGTCTTCTTGCGGGGATCGACGAAATCCATTGAGCCGACCTCACCCGCAAGGGCCCTGATCACACCTTCGTCTCCGGCTTTTACCGGATTGTACTTCAGCAACATGTCGTCGAAATTGCGGACGACCGCTCCACCCGTCGAACGCGAATCACGGTTCACACTGGAGATCACGAATCCGGCTTTGTTGACCAACAGAATATCCGAGCGCCCGAACTCGGAAATCTTCAATTTGTTAATGGTATTGGTCAGTTCCGACTCAACCCATATCCAATTTGCATGGTTGCTCATGACTCCGACGGGGCGCCCGGAATCGTCCCTGACAAGGGCCGAGAAGACAGTACCGTAGGCATCCGATCCATAAACGTCTTTAACAACGGAATCCACGAACGGTCCCTCGAAATAAGTTCCCTGCACGCCTCCGGGCTCATCGGTTGTCTTGCCTTCGAGAACTGCCGAAAACCAAGATTCATTGCGGAAATTCCTGCCCTGGAGTTGCCGGACCTTAAGAGGCTTGCCAGACGGCGAGACGTCGTTGGACGCGACAAAATTACCCTTCATGTCGACGAAAACGATCAAGTCGTAGATTGCGTAATCCTTGGCGTACCCGTTCATGGTCTTGACCATGAGAGGGGTGTCCTTGCCATAAAACACGGTGTTTCGCGCGAAAGCTTGAACGTCACCATAACGCTCGTAGAACTGGGCCGCGATCGCGTCGGACGTTGAACTGGCTGATGCCCCAAAGGCCCCACGCAGCGCTGCTTTCTGGTGATCGACGGACTGGAGATACATGAAGGCCGAGACACTCCCGAACGCGATCAACATGCCAAGAATGAGGGCCACAAGCCGGGTCTTGATTCCAAACATGGCGGATACTCCTGGTAAAACCGACCACCCAAAAAAAATCGTCACCCGGGATATCGGAATATAAAGTGGAGTCCTGAGCCCCCGTTTTTTTTTGCCTTTTGTCAAATGACCAAACGCGGCAGCCGTGACACAATGCGGGCATGAAACCGCGATGGCTTGAATCACCGCTCATATCCGCGACATTGGTCCTGGCGGCCTCTGCCGTGCTCATCTGGATTCCGACCGAGGCGGCGTTCACGCGGTATTGCGTCAACAATTATGACCTGGGCATCTACGGCCAGGCTCTGCGGCAACTGTCCTTTGCCAATCCCAACCCGTGGCTCAGCGTCCGCGAGATCAATCTCTTCAACGACCATCTCGACCCGGTGCTGTTCCTGCTGCTTCCGTTCAAGTACATCCACGTCCTCGGAGCGCACCCGGGACGCATCATCCTGAGATTCGAGATGATCGTGGCCCTCACCACCGCGGGAATTTTTTTCTGGATGGCGCGCGCCCGGGCCATCTCGTTCGCGATGGCGACTTTCCTCGCATTTTTCATCCTGTTCAATCGGGCGGGGCTTGGCGCGCTGACTTATCCCGCGCATCCGGGCACATGGTCGATCCTGCCGCTGGGGCTCGCATGCTGGTTCCTGTGGCGGGAACGGTGGCAAGCTGCGCTCGTCGCGTTTTTCTTTTGCCTTCTGTGCAAGGAAGAATATCCGGTCGTTGGTATCGCGGCGGCGATTGCCCTCTTCCTGACTGGAAAGAGACGCCCCGCGGCCTGGTTTTTCGCATGGTCAACCGCGTGGGGGATCCTGGCCTTTTTCATTCGTCCCATGATCCTCGGATCGTCCGGTCAATACACGGGATCTGTCGAAAACGCCGAGGGTCTGGCTTATCTGGCGGATCCGGAAAAACTCATGGCGGTCGCCTTGTGGACCCTGTCATGGATGTTGCCACTGGTGCCCTTGTGGTGGGCCGGGTTTCGTGACAACGGATTTCGTCGCGCCGCCCTGATAAAAGTCATGCCCATATTGGCAATTGTCGCGAGTCTACTCGCCATCAGGGTCGCTGGCGGCTGGTGGTTCTCCCACCGCAGCGTGGCTCCCGTTACGGCACTGGCTTTTGCCTGTGCACTGTTGCTTCCTGTAAAACGCGCGCCACGGTGGTTGTGGCTAGTCGCCAGTTTTTTGTTGGTCGCGACATCATGGCAGGCCCTGCGCCCATCCTTGCGTTACTGGGCGGGAAAGGACATCGCGAGGCATTGTCCGGCCGACGCTGCGCGCCTGACCAGCCTTGACCAGGCGACGGACAAACTCCTCGCAGAACGCGATGGGAAAGCCCTCGTTCAGGGAAACCTGATCCCCCGCATCGTCGATCGGGAAAACATCCATCACCTCGGTGCCACGAAGGAAGATCCAGCGTCCTTCCGTTGGCTTCTCGTCGAAAAAAACGGACTCGGACAGCACTGGCCTGGCACCGCCGGATCCGTGCCTGAAACGGTCCGCCAATGGCGTGAATCACCCGACGTCCGCGTCGTCATTGACGATCAAAATGCGCTTTTACTCGAACGACAGCAGCCTCGCCATCTGGGGTCACCCTGATGTCGGTGCCTTTCATGACCGCCTCGCCGGGAATCCAGACGAGTTCGCCGCGACGAAACTCCGGGGCCTCACCGTGGCGATGCTGCCACGACAGGAATTCCCGTTCACTGCCCCGACAGACCATTTGCCGAGTCTGGCCTTTTTGCCTCAATTGATCGCCCGTCAAACGGGCGAGACCACTTAGCGCGCGGGGCGGCTCGATGGATTTGCGGGCCAGCAAGTACGAGTAAACAAGAGTCCGGTGTTTCATCGGCAAATGGGCCTCAATGGCCTGATAGAAATCAGGCTGCGTCCATTCGACGCGGTTGTGGCACCAGTCGGTCTTGCTGTGTGAAAGCAAAGGACATGCCCCCTGATGCGTGCAAGGGGCCCAGATCTTGTAACCCGCCGCGATCAAGTCAGCACGAATCGCCAGCAACCTGCGCCCATCTTGATTCGTCCCCGGCTCGATGATCGCGACTGCTTCCTGGTCCATCACCCAATCTGGCAAACGATCGAGTTCCGTCAACGAATAGGAAAAAACGGCCATCGTCCCGCGCGCGGGTCCGTCGCCCAAAAACGTGCGCCATTTCTTCTCATCCACGGATACATCGTGGGACTTGCCCTCCCATGACAGGGAGCGGCGCAACGCGATTTGCGTATCCAAGGCCCGTGATGACCGGTCCAGGGCCAAACTCGATGAAAACAAGTCACCGGTGACATGGCGCACGGCCAGCCACGCCGCCCCCATGCCTGACCCCCAGTCAACAAACCGGTTGATCCCATGAAAAAAACCAAGATCTCGAGCCTCGGCGAAAACCGCCGCGCATCGGACGTGATTGAGCAGGGTGTAATAAAGAAGGTAAGCCGCCGGCGCCCCCGGCAACTCGTAGGGGGTTTTACCCATTGGCCGGGAAATGTAAAAATCAGAGATCTGCTGCACGGCGCGCGCGATCCTTGCGGCATCGCCCGCGGATTGGTACCCAAAGGCGGAACGTGCCACTTCCGGTAACGCGCGAACAAGGTCCTGATTGATGTCCAAAGGCTCAAAAACCTCCAAAATGACCCAGCCCCCCCAGCCAGGCAAACCTGTCGATTTTTCCAGTATCGCAGAAAAGCACTGGACTCCAGAACGGATCACTAAAATCACGTCTGGTCGCAAATACGAAATTGTCCCTCCGGGGGACGCGCCCTTTCTGCGGGCCATCGGCCTTCTCGCAAGCGACGCCTCGATGCCGGCCGATGCCGTGCGCAAGTATGTCCAGATCAACCACATGCTGGGATTGGTAAAAGCGCCCTTGATGGACCTGCACCAACGCCACAAGAGCCTCGCCATTCTCGATGCGGGTTGCGGCAGTTCATTTCTGACGTTTCTCGTGGCCTGGTACTTGAAACACAAAGTCGATCTGGAATTCGGGGATTTTCTTTGCGTCGGCATCGACACCAATAAAGCTCTCATCGAAAAGTCGCGTGCCCTGGCCGACAAACTGGGACTGCAAAAGCACATGCATTTTGAGGTCGCCTCAACGCGGGATTTCACCTGGGAAAACCTGCTGGAACGCAGGCCAGCACTGGCCCCGTTCAAGCGCCCGCAGATGGTCGTGGCCCTACACGCCTGTGATACCGCGACGGACGAGGCGCTGGGCTTCGGCATCGCCGCGGGCGCGGACGTGCTGGCGGCGTCACCCTGTTGCCAGGCCGAACTCGCGGCCATATGGCGCGAATTGGCCCAGACCCCGGAAGGCCGCGCCCACCCCATGGCTCCGGCATTCCAGGCCCCGGAACTGCGGCGGACCATCGCCGCCGAGATGACGGACATGTTGCGCGTGATGCTGCTGCGGACCGCGGGGTATGAAACCACGGCCACGGAGTTCGTGGAGTCCCGGCACTCACCGAAGAATCGTCTGATTCTCGCGATCAAACGCGGACGCTACTCAATGGACGCAGCAGAAAGTTACCAGAAATTGAAAGCGCACCTCGGCGGGTGCGCGATCAGGCTGGAGTCATTTATCAGTTTTGACGGCGTATTATAACAGGCAGCCGTTGGCGGCGAATATGGACTCAAGGTTGTCGCTTCGGTCCAACAATTCCAGGCCACAAATGAAATGCCCCACGCGCGTCAGATGCGGATACGTGTGAATCACCTTGAAACTCAAATTCTTGCCCGACATCACCATGGTCAACATTTGGCCCGGTTGCAGGACTTTATCAACCATGATGCCAAGGCCGTTGCGGCTGACATCGGTCGCAACCGCGCGGATCGACTCGTGACGGTCGTAATCAATCAACTTTCCCGGCAAGGCTCCATTGACCCGCATGTTGCGTGCGAAAGCGCGTTTCTCCAGCGTGACTGGAGGCGCTTCCACGGCTAGTTTCTTGAGTGGCTGGCCCATGGTTCTCCCGAAAATCCCCATTACATAGTGTGGCGGGATTTCTCCGGAAAACTTGACGGGATGGTGAAAAAGAACCAATAATTGTTATATAAAGCAATAAATTCAGTTGGTTGTATTTTGAAAAACTCCGACGAAACCACGCTGATTTTGACCGGATTCGAATGGCAAGTGCCTGAAACGGACATCCGGCGCCTGTTTGAGCAGATTGGCGAGGTCCTCGACCTCAAGATGGGCAAAACTCCTGACGGCTCGCCGATGGCGACGATTGTCATGGCGCGGGAGCAAGACGCGGAGGACGCGATTCTCAAATATGACGGAACGCACTACCGCAGTGTGGTGCTTCGGGTGACACGCCCCCCGTCATCCTGAGGCGCCCCGTCATCCTGAGCCCGCAGGGCGAAGGATCTTGTCTTCCCGTCATTCTGAGCCCGCAGGGCGAAGAATCTTTTCTTATAAAGAGAGGATCCTTCGCCCTTCGGGCTCAGGATGACGGACTGCGGGCTCAGGATGACGGACTTCAATCCACCGGTACAACGTCGACGACTTGATCCTCGCCGAACTCGTCTTGAAGTTGCGACCGTACCCCGTTGAGAAGCGTGATCAACGAACTCGGGCAACCCTCGCAGCCGCCGCCCAGGCGGATGTGCGCGATGCCCGCCTCGAAGGCCTCAAGGCGCGCGAAACCCGAATGGAATTTCAACATGTCGGAAACCGGGCCTTCGAGAAAACGCGCGACATCCCGCGCGACACCCGAAAACCGGTCGCTGGTCAGAGGCTCCGTGAAAGTCCCCTCCTCGTCCATGCCGAGGAGTTTGCGCATGGCGTCGCGGGCGTCGTCCATGGTCGCGCCCGTCGTCTTTTTTCCCGATGGCGCGTGAAGGGCGACATAAGAACCGTCCGGCTCTTTGCTGATAACGACTGAATCAAGTTCCCGGTTCATTGCTGACAACCCATTCGATTGGACGTTTCGAGATCACTCATGCAGGGACGCGGGTGGCCTGCCGTCCACAAGTCCGTGCCGAATCCGCTTTGCTTGTACGATGAACACCACGGTTTCCGCAATATGGCACGCGATGTCCGCTATGCTCTCGAACTTGTTCGCGCACGCGACCAGGTGGAGTCCCGTCTCCGGCTCCAGCCCCTTACCCAATTCCCTGAGGACAATGTCATGCGCCTGTTCCTGCAAGGCGTCGACAATATTGTCCAACTCCGGAATTCCAGCCGCCGCGACAGCGTCGCCCGACAACAAGGCCGCCACCGACCTTTCCATGATCATGTTCGACTTGTCAGACAAATCCTTGAGGATGGTCCAGATTGCCGAGTTTTCCGACGGAAGATCCCCGAAATCCCTGAGGTTTCTGGCGATATACTCGACGCAGTCGCCGATCCGCTCCAGGCCGGCCGCGACATCAATCGCCCCGATCGCATAACGCAAATCGCGGCCCAGCGGCGCGCGGAAATTCATGAAGGCCATGGTCAAATCGTCAAGGCTGAGTTCCAGGGAATCGATCTCCCCGTCCCGCGCGATGATCCGTGACAGGACGTCGATCCGCCTTGCTCCCGTCATCCCGAATGTCGATTTCAACGACCTCGACTGTTCCAGAACCGCTGATGCCAGTTCCTCGAGGCGCTTACGAATGGCCGCGAATTCCTGACTGCTGGTGGCTCCTGTTCCCATGTCCCTCACCTCTCATGCGTGTCCGCCTCAGTCCTGTTTGGCGGCAAACCGGGCCTTCATCCACGCACCGCTCCACACCCGGAACCGGTCAATGAACCCGTACGTCGCCGGCACCACGACGAGTGACAGCAACGTCGAACTGATCAGGCCGCCAATGATGGCTACCCCCATGCTGGTTCTCTGGCGTGATGCTTCATTCAAGCCTATGGCAATTGGCAGCATCCCCGCAATAAGAGCCACAGTCGTCATCAAGATTGGCCGCAGGCGCGCCCGCCCGGCCTCCAGGATCGCCTGGGCCCGGTCAGCCCCTTCCTTGACCCTTTGATTCGCGTAATCCACGAGAAGGATGGAGTTTTTCGAGGCGATACCGATCAACAAGATGCATCCGATCATCGAGTTCAGGTCCAGAGCCTTGCCGGTGACAAACAAAGCCAGGAAGGCGCCGGCCACAGCCAGAGGCAGGACAACCATGATTGCAAAAGGCGTGACATACGATTCGTACAAACTGGCCAGGACGAAATAAATGAACAGGATCGCGAGGCCAAGGGCGAGAACCATGTTCTCGATCAGCTCCTTGAAACTCTCGGCCTGGCCAATGAAGTTGTAGCGCATGCCATCAGGCAACTTCATGTCGGTCGTCAACATCCGGTTGATGTCGACAATCGCCGCGTTCATGCCGGGACCTTTCGCGTTGATATCAGCCCCGATATTGATGTAGCGGCCCCGGTCCTGGCGGCTGATGCTGGCCGGTCCCTCTGTCGTGACCATCTGGGCTACATCCGACAGGCGCAGGAGGGACATGTTGATATTGGGAACATAAGTGGACGCAAATGCCTTGGGCAGGTTGCGCTCGTCTTCCTGCAACCTGACGCGAATGTCGTACTCCTCACCGTTCTGGCGGAATACCGCGGGAGTCGCGCCCTCGACCAGGGTGCGCAACTCGAATCCGACAAGATTGGTTGAAACCCCGAGGCGTTCTGCCTTCTGGCGATCGACCACAAACTGCACTTCCGGTTTGCCGGGGCGGTAACTGATCTCGGCATCTTTCAAGGCCGGATGGACTTTCAGTTTCTCAAACAACGACTGAGAAACCTGCTCCAGCTGCTTCAAGTCGCTGCCGATGATCGAGACATTGAACGGACGCTGTCCGCCGGCAACGACATCCAGATCCTTCACGATCGGATTCGCGAATGCAAACGGCTTCAACTCGCCCCGCAGGTATTCCTTGAACTCACTTGTGTTCATGGAGCGCTTTTTCGAGGCCACGAGATTCACGAAGATCTCGGCGACGTTAGGCTGGCCGTCACGCCCACCAACACTCATCGATGTCAGCGCGACTTCCGCCTTGCCCCGTACGGCACTCTCGACTTTTCCGGCCACCTTGCCCATTTCGTCGAGGGAAGTCCCGGGCGGCAGGTCGAGGGCCACGACAAATTCCCCGAAATCCTGCGGAGAAAGGAATGTCTTCGCGACGAACTTGCCAAGAATCCCGAGACTCATCAGAAAAATGCCGAATGAAACCGCGACGGCAATGAATGAATTGCGCCGGCTCTTCAAGATCCACTTCAGGATTCCCTCATACCAGTCATCAAGGATGTCCTGACCACGTGCGAATCCACGGATAAGCGGGCCAAACGTGAAGCGGTAAATCAAGTTCCCACCTGTACCCGGCGCGCCGTGGGCCTTGCCCGCGAAATACGCCGACAACATCGGCGCCATGGTCAGGGCGTCAAACAGGGAAATCGCCATCGCGAAACAGATCGTCAGGCCGAATTCACGGAAGAACTGGCCGACGATGCCTTTCAAGAAACCAACAGGACCGAACACAGCGATCACCACCGCGGTCGTCGCCACGACGGCCATCGTCACTTCTTTCGTCCCGTTAAGAGCCGCGTCTTTCGGATTCTCCCCGTTCTCTATGTGACGGAAGATGTTTTCGCGGACCACGATCGCGTCGTCCACGAGAAGTCCCACCGCCAACGACAATGCCAGCAGCGTCATGACGTTGACCGTGAATCCCGCGATGGCCATCAGGACAAACGCGCCCAGCAGCGAGTTCGGCAGGGCGAGGCCGGTGATGATGGTCGAACGGAAATTGCCAAGGAACAGGTAGACCACAAGGATCGTCAACACGACGCCAAGAATAATCGACTCATAGACGTCCTGGACGTTGACGCGGATCGCGCGAGCGCCGTCGCGGACCACAGTCAATTTGGATGTCTCACCGGCTTTGGTGAATTCGTCGTTGATCTTGTCAATCGCCTTCGAGATTTCACGCGCCACCTTGACTGTGTTGGCCCCCGACTGCCGGAAGACATACAGTGAAATCCCCGGGCTGCCGTTCAGGAAGTACCGGTTTTTCTCGTCCTGCATCCCGTCATAGACCCTGCCGATCTGCGAAACCGTGACGGGAACGTCGTTGCCGAGGAAGTTGACGATCGTCTGTTCGATGTCCTTCAGGGACTTGAATTCTCCGACGGTCCGGAACACATTTTCCTTGCCCGTCTCGCTGAACTTCCCGACCGGAACATTTTGCCCCGACGCCGCCAGGCGATTGGCAACCATCGTCGCGGAAAGCTCGTAGCTCTTGAGCTTCTTCTGGTCGAGGTCGATCCGGACTTCGCGCTTGCGTCCGCCGACGATGTCCACCAGGCCCACCTGGTTGACCTGTTCCAGTTTCGGTTTCACGCGCGTGTCGGCAAGTTCATACAACTTGTCCGGCGCGAGGCCAGGGGATTCCAACGCCACAATCATCACCGGCTGATCGGCCGGGTCAATGCGCCGGATCACCGGTTCCTTGATGTCGAGTGGCAACTTGCGTTTCGCGGCGGCCACGCGGTCCTTGACTTGCTGCTCGGCATACTTGACGTCCGTCTCCAGATTGAACTCCGCGATCACGACGCTGATGCCTTCCTTGCTGTCGGAGCGCAGGCGCTTGATCCCGGGAACGGTGCTGATTTCCTCTTCGAGGACTTTCGATACCAGTGTCTCCATCTCGGCCGGGCCCGCGCCTGGATAAGGCGTGGATACGGTTACCACCGGGAAAGTGATGTTCGGGAACAAGTCGACGGGAAGGCCCCGCAAACTCAAGTACCCGACCGCCAGCATCAGCATGACAATACAAGACAGGAACACGGGACGCTTGATGGACGTTGCAGCTAGACTCATGACGCGATGGCCTCCGCCAAATCGGGATGTTTCAGTTTTGCGAGAAAGTCTTCATCTGGGCCACGATGCGCATGTAGTCCGCCTTCATCCGGATCCGGTTCAGCTGCGCCGCGGCATAATCTTGCTCAAACATCAGAACTTGAAACAGGGTCGACCGGCCTTTCGACTGACGACCTTTCTCGTATTCGTACTTTTCCCTCTGAACGGATTCCATGTTACTCGCCAGGTCCAGGCGCCGTTTCGCGTCGGCCAGTGCATCGACAAGATTTTCCCATTCACGCTCTTCCTCGAATTCCTTGCGCTCGCGCGTCAGCTCGCTGGCCCGCGCCTCCATCTCGGCGCCGCGGCGCTGATCCAGCACTGCCGGGACACCAAGTGGAACGTTCAACTTGACGCCATATTGCCGCGTCGGGTTTTTCACATCCATGCCGTCGCTGTTTGACTGCGCGGATTCAGCGTCACGGCCGTTGCCCGCGATGCTGGCGAACAAGTCCACCTGCGGCGCGTATTTCTCGCGCGCGATGGTCGCGGCGGCTTTCGCGACGGTTTCTGCCTCACGCGCGACGAGGACATCCTCTCGCGGCCCCGAACGAACTGGATCGGCCATTTTCTCGATCGCCTCGGCGGTCAATTTGCCCAGCGCCTCCGCGACTTTGTCGCTGGCAAATCCACGCAGCGAATTGAACTGCCTTGAGGCGGCCTGTTCCTCATCGATCACCGCCTGCATCTCAAGTTCGCGTCCCTTGACGGCAGCTTCCGACTGTAGAAGGTCCGCCTTGTCCGCTAGGGACAATTTCACACGACCGGCGCTCCAGTCGCGCATCTTCACGGCACGACCGTACGAATCCCTTTGCGCCGCGACGGCTTCGCGCGCCAGGGCAAGACGCCAATAAGTTCCCTCGGCCTCGGCCATCAGAAATTTGGCCTTCAGTTTCTCGGAGTGCTTTGACAGCAACGCCTGCCCCTCGACGATGTTGAGCTGGGCGCGCGTCTCGCGCCCGAATCCGTTCTTCCAAAGAGACTGCGAAATCTCGAGTTGCGGCCGCGTCTCGTAATAGTCAGACAGCGGCAAAAATTGCGGACTCGCACCCTCGATGACCACATGGTTGGTGGTCATGCTGAGTTTTCCGGCGAGGCCAAACGGCGTCAGTTGCGAGACACCGTAAGTCATGCTGTCGACATTCGTCGCCGACCCCATCATCGTCGGGTTGCTGGTCGGCTTGTTGTCGCGCGATACCAGCCAGGTCGCGTAGAGGTTGGGCGAAAGGATCGCGGAGCGCTCGGCCGCCTTCAGCCCACCGGCCGCGGAAAGTTCCGCCGCCGCCTGCGCTGCCTTGTTGCCGGCACGAACTTGATCCAGATACGCGTCAAGCGTCAGCGTGGATGATGCCGGCGCTGTCGTTGCGCACAGTGGAATCGCCAGACTGCCCAGTACCGCCAACACTGAAATACGCATTCGATACCTCATCGTGTCCTCCTGGAACCGGTCCGTGAACCAGACCGCTCAAATTCATCTCAAAAAGTTTCATCGCGGCCTCACGCAGGGGCCGCCAGTCAAACCATGGATCATGCCCCAGCGTCGCGTGCAGCGAGATCAGGCCGTGAAGTCCCGCCCATAACATCTGTCCGATGAGTTTTGGATCAGACCAGCGCGGGTCAAAAAACCCCGCGTCGATCGCTTGTTGGATGTGATGGCAAAAGAAAGCATGCGGATCCGACGCGGGATCCTGGCGACCGGAATCAGGCACGGGAAAGCGCCAGTCGATCCCGTCCCCGGCAAACATGCGGAAGTGATCCTGGCGCCGTACCGCAAATTCAAACGCCGCGGCGTACATCAGGCGAAGGCGCGTCAAGGGATCTGAATGACGCGCGGGTTCTTCGAGTTGCCGGCGCAGGATTCCACGTTCCGCGGCCACCAGGTCCGTGAGGATCTCTTCCTTGTCCCTGAAATGGAAGTAAAGGGCAGTCGCGGTAACGCCGACCCGCGCGGCGAGTTTTCTCATCGAAAAGCCCGCCAGGCCCTCTCCGTCGAGAAGGTTTCTCGCGTGCGCAAGAATCTCCTGGCGCATGACAGACCTCGATGTAACGGCGGCAGGACGGGACAAAACGCTTAACAGTGTTAAGATTGTCTCCGGCCATCCCAGAAAAAGTCAATCATGCCGGGCAGATATTGGACAAATATTGCGCACCTGCTAAGCTCGAAAAATGCCCCCAACTCCGACTCACAGCCCGAACGTCCCAGCGGCCAAAGTCCTGGCTGGAGTCTTGTTCATCCTGCTGGCAACGGCACCGGCGCTTAGCTGGTGGGGGGATGGCAAAGAGGCATGCCTCGGCGCCCATTCCTGGATCAACGTGGGCCAGCCCCTGACCAACGGGCCCGATGGAAAATCCATGGTCAGCGTCCGTCCCCTGCTCTTTACATTGTCATGCCTTCCGTCCGCGACGTTGCTACCATTGCCCACTCCCGACGAGAATCCCTTCGTCCGGCTTGCCAGGGCATTTTTTCCGTCCTTGTTTGGCGCTGGCTGCGCCGCGATATTTTTTTTGGTGCTTTCGCGCCTCAGGGTTCATCGCCGGACTTCGGTGATGCTGTCGGTAGCGCTGGTTTTCGCGACTCCCCTGTGGATCTATTCGCGCATTCACTACAGCGAGGGACTGCAAACGCTCCTGAACTTGTGTCTGCTTTATTTCTTGATGGAACGGGACTCGAACCCGCAAAGGGCCGGACTGGCATCCGGTTTTTTCACAGGGATGTTGCTCAACATCCGCACGACCAACTTGTTGTTGCTTCCATTCGCATTGATTGGACTCGTGACGGGCGACAAGGCAAAGCCACGCCAGTTCCTGTCGTGGATATGGTTTCTCGCCGGTTTCATTCCCTGGGCGCTCGCCTGGGCCGCATTCAACCAGTTCCGCTACGGGTCCGCGACAGTCACCGGATATGAACCGGTCAACGTCTGGCGCAACCCGATGACCGGCATCTTCGGCCAGATCCTTTCTCCCGGAAAATCGATTTTCCTGTATGCGCCCCTCACACTCGCCGGTGTTTGGATCTTCTTGAATCAATGCGCCGCCAACCGGCGTAATTTCCGGCTCGTGGGCCCCGAGTCCCTTCTGGCAGTCGTTTTCATCGCGAATCTCGTCTTGTACTCGAGCTGGTGGGCTTGGGGTGGCGGATGGGCGTGGGGCCCCCGGTTTTTACTTCCGTTCGTGCCTTTGATGATCGTCCCTCTCGCCCAAAAGATCGCAACGGATCCCTCACGGACACTGCGAAATCTCACCGCCGCGCTCTGTGCCACGGGTATTGTCATTCAAATCCCGGTGGTTCTTGCCGGCATCCATCCATTGCTTCAATTGCTGGGATTGATCGACCGCGCAGCTTTTGCCACCACACCCGTTTTCGAAGGAACGGCGGATGACACGATCCTCTCCAACTTCGTGCCCGACTTCAGCCCTGTGGTCATGCAGTTCAGATTGCTGGCAGATATGGCGACCCAATCTGGCAATTTCTCGATGGACCTGTCTTCTTGGGGCGGCGACCACGGACCGTACAGGATCCCCGGCCTGACCGGACGGATCTTGACTTTCGATCCCGTCCATCCGGACTTGTGGTTCTGGAAATCAGGCGCGGCGAGTCAGTGGGGGTACCCGCTTGGCGTGGCACTCGCCCTGCTGATCGCGGGCTACCTGATCCTGGCCTCGGCACTGCGCCCCGTCAGAAATCCGGACTCAATCACTTCAACTTGACTCGAATCCCCGGGAAGATGCTATTGTTGAAAAATGGCTTTTTTCAGCAATATCGGCGCTTAAAATGGCAATCAATAGAAAACTCAACCTCCCGGAACTTCTAAGAAAAAAGTCTTTTTTTCTACTCGGTCCCAGATCAACCGGCAAAAGCACACTTATCCGGAAACAGCTAGGCGACACGACGTTTATCGTCGACCTGCTCGACGGCCAGACTTTCCTTCGACTTTCGGCAGACCCCTCATTGCTCGAAGAGATTTCTGCGGAGCCCGTCCGGGCCGGCAAAATCATCACCATCGATGAGATTCAGAAGGCCCCGGCACTCCTGGACCAGGTCCATCGAATGATCGAGTCGCAACGCGCGAGATTTCTGCTGACCGGAAGCAGTGCCCGGAAATTGCGAACCGGAGCCGCGAATTTGTTGGCTGGGCGCGCATGGGAAGCACAGCTGTTTCCCCTGACATGGGACGAGATCACCGGCGGCGGAAAAGAAAAATTTGATCTCGATCGCTACCTCCGTTTTGGGGGACTGCCGCAGGTGTGGCTCGGCGCAGAACCCGCCGAGGAATTGTCGGCATATGTACATACGTATCTTCAGGAGGAAATCCAGGCTGAAGGCATCGTCCGCAAACTTCCCCAGTTTTCACGTTTTTTGAAAGTCGCGGGATTGACCAACACGGGTCTGCTCAATTTCAGCAAGATCGCCAGTGATACGGGTGCCCCGGCGTCAACTGTCCGGGAATACTATTCAATTCTTACCGATACGCTTCTTGGATTCATGCTGGAGCCGTGGCAGGAATCGAAAAAACGCAAGGCGATTCAAACCGCGAAATTCTACTTCTTCGATACCGGTGTCACCCACACCCTGTGCGGGACGAAAGTGATCGACCGGAATTCAAACCTTTGGGGTGAGAGTTTCGAACACTTCGTTGGAATGGAGCTTCGCGCTTGGGTTTCATATCAGCGTATCACGACGCCATTGCGATTCTGGCGAGCAACAGGTGGTCAGGAGGTTGACTTTCTGGTGGATGACACACTCGCGGTGGAGGTAAAAGCCTCTTCAAAAGTCGGCCGCGCTGACTTGAAAGGTCTCCGTGCAATCAAGGAGGAGGGTGTGTTCAAACACCTCGTCTGCGTTTCCATGGACCGCCTCGACCGGCATTCGGATGGCATCTCCTGCCTGCACTGGTCAACTTTCCTGGAACGACTATGGGCCGGGGAATTCCGGTAGCGCGAAACCCTACCAGGGTACTATCCAAGATTTCCTTGCGCTTTCACGGGGTTTCCTGTTTAAACGCCGCATGTCTGATGTAATGACCGGAAGCGCCCTCAGCACCGCCCAGGGCGTCCTCCAAAAAGAAATCCTCAAACGCCGAACGTTCGCGATTATTTCGCACCCTGACGCCGGCAAGACGACCATGACGGAAAAGCTGCTGCTTTATGGCGGCGCCATCCAGCTGGCCGGGTCCGTCAAGGCGAAACGCGGCAAGAAATTCGCGACATCCGACTGGATGGAACTTGAAAAGCAGCGCGGGATCTCCGTGACTTCGTCCGTGATGAAGTTCCCGTATGAAGGTCACGAAATCAACCTGATCGACACCCCTGGCCACCAGGATTTCTCCGAAGACACTTACCGGACCCTTACCGCGGTCGACAGCGCCCTGATGCTGATCGACGGTGCCAACGGCGTCGAGGCGCAGACCAAGAAGCTCTTTGAAGTTTGCAGCATGCGCAAGACCCCGGTGATGGCCTTCATCAACAAGATGGACCGCGAGTCGCGCGATCCGTTCGATTTGATTGACGAGATCGAGAAAGTCCTCGGCATCGCGTGTTTTCCTGTCACGTGGCCAATTGGGATGGGGCAAAGGTTTCGCGGGGTTTACGACCGCCAGCGCGAGCAACTTTTGATCTTCGAGAAAGACGCCGAGCGTTCCCGTCCCGTCGCCCTGACCGAACTGGGCCTTTACTCCCCGGAAGTCGACGCGGAACTTGGGGCGGAAGTGGCCGCCGAACTCCGCGAACAAGTTGAAATCCTCAGCGCCGGCGAGACATTCGACCGCGACCGTTACCTTCGCGGTGAGCTCGCGCCGGTCTTTTTCGGCAGCGCGCTCAACAATTTCGGCGTGCAGACCCTTCTTGACGCCCTGGTTGAAATTGCGCCGCCGCCGATTGCGCGCCCGGCCAGCCAGCGTCCGGTCAAGCCGCTCGAACCGAAATTCACTGCTTTCGTTTTCAAGATCCAGGCAAACATGGATCCTTCGCATCGCGATCGCGTGGCTTTCATGCGGATTGTGTCGGGTAAATTCGAACGCGGCATGAAAGCCTGGCACGTGCGCCTCAAGCGCGAGGCACGCCTTGGCCGGCCAACCCAGTTCATGGCCCAGGACCGCAGCCTTGTGGATGAAGCCTACGCGGGTGACATTGTTGGCGTCCACGATCCGGGCATTTTCAAGATCGGGGATACCCTCAGCGAAGGCGAAGAACTGATTTACACCGGGATTCCCGTCTTCTCGCCGGAACATTTTGTCCGCGTGCAGCTCAAAGACCCGCTGAAATCGAAACAGCTCAACAAGGCGCTCGACCAGTTGTCAGAGGAAGGCGCCGTGCAGGTGCTGCGCCCCGTCACGTCCAACGACCAGTATCTCGGCGTTGTGGGCGCACTGCAGTTTGATGTTGTGAAGTACCGCATCGAATTCGAATACGGCGTGAAAGTACAGTTCCATCCCCTGCCGTACACGGCCGCGCGATGGATTCGCGCCACGGACCCGCTCGCTGTCGAGAATATCCTCAAGGACCAGGCGCACATCATGACGCGCGACCAGCACGACGACCC
>Ga0214921_10003014_pt1 | contig 26485 bp, 75 predicted proteins | sample LL1505_MetaG_FD_177992 | JGI IMG/M metagenome (GOLD analysis project Ga0214921, IMG submission 177992) | Freshwater microbial communities from Lake Lanier, Atlanta, Georgia, United States - LL-1505 | ecosystem: Environmental > Aquatic > Freshwater > Lake | place: USA: Georgia | collected... | reverse complement strand
ATTTATGGTGATGAAGATGATGAGGACGATGTTCCTAGTTGGGGAACTGATGGCACACTTAAAGCGAATTATCACAATAAGCGTGACCCTCATACTGGAAGGTTTATTAAGGGATAATGAAGTTAGGCTTGCACATTGATTGGTGCATAGGGAGATGGTTTGGTAGGAACAATAATCTTGAGATTAGAGTTACCCTACCGACCATCTCTCTCGGTTTTAAAAAAGAAGATGATGATAAATGGTTTGGATTTAAATTCAATTTAAGAACAGACATATCATTTGAATCATACGAATACGGAAAAATATTTAGCTTGATTTTATTTGGATTTGGACTTAAAGTAAGCAAGTTTAATTTATGAGGGAAGAAGATAATTTTAATTGTAAAGCTGGAAATCAGTTGAGAGATACTTTGTATAAAGATATATTAAGGTATGCTCAAGAAAGTGATATGACAGCTTATCAAGTCATTGGCGTTTTAGAATCATTGAAATTTGATTTATTAAACGCTATGAGAAATGCACATATAGAAGAAGGAGATGAAGATGAAATCTAATCGTGGTCGTAAAAAAGGTTCGTTTTGTTTTTCAATGGTAACATTGAGTGAACTTAATAAAGTATTGAAACAAGATGCGGTGGTTATCGTATCAAAGAAATTCCTCGACAATTTAAATATAAAAGGAATTGAAAAGGAAGTCAATACTAAAACCTATAATAGTTTAGAGCAACCTATTGATTTTCAAGTAGTTTAAACAAACTTCTTGATTAGAAATTAAAACCCATATATAAAGGTTCTATGGCAAAAGAAAATTATTCAGAAATAGTTGGGCAAGAAAAAACAAAAGCAAAGCTAAACTTTTTGCTTGAAGGATTTGAGCAGACAAAGATTATGCCTCATCTTCTTTTTGTTGCCCCAAGAGGATGCGGTAAAACTATGATCGCTAAAGAGACAGCGAAGATTATGAATCGTCAGAAGAATATTATTGTTAATTGTTCTACGATTAAAAATGTTAAGAGTTTCTTTAATCAAGTAATGCTTCCTTATGTCTTTGATAAAGATGTTACAATTATTTTTGATGAAGCAAGTGAATTGCCTAGAGATGTTACGATGGCACTTCTTACTATTTTAAATCCTAATACTAACAATCAAAATGAATTTACTTTTGAAGATGGAACTTATAATTTCAGATTCAATCAGAACTCTTTTATCTTTTGCACAACAGAAGCCCAAAAGATTTTTCACGCTCTTGCAGATAGACTTTATAGAATTGATATGGAAGATTACTCCTATATTAGTTTAGGTAAGATTATCCAGAACAATTTAAAATCTAAAAATCAATCTATTGAGATTAATGTTATTGATGAAGTCGCTAGTGTTTGCCGTGGTAATGCCAGACAAGCTCAATCTATGGCAAATCAAATCTCGTCTTATTTGATGAGCAAAAATTCCAATAAACTCACTAGCGGAGGCTGGAGTGAGATCAAAGGTAAATTATCCATCTACCCTCTTGGTCTTTCAGAAATCGAACTTAATATAATTAAAATTCTAAAAGAACACGGAGAAGTTAGACTAACTAACCTTTCAGCTAAAACTAATCTTACCAAAGATATGTTGCAGAAGAATGTTGAAATGTATTTAATGAGAAATAATCTTATTGAAGTTAGACCAACTGGTCGTGCTTTAACTAAAAAAGGTCACGATTACCATAAGGAACATATATCTAAATGAAAAATCAAAAAGTAAAAACTACCAAAGGAACTCCTATGGAAGTAGAAAGCTATGATAGTAACATTAAAATGTTTTATTGTTTTGTGCCTCATCTAAATATGACACTAACAATTCATCCTTCTGCTCTTGACTTAAATGAGAAAGAGTTAGATGATCTAAAAATGGAGATGATACAAAATGAACAAAAAAATAATTGATAAGATTGATTTAGTAATTGAGGAGATTAATTATCTTCAAGAGCTTATCAGTTTTGATACATCTGATTCTAGCGAACACGATTTGGATTCAGTAGTAAATCTATTGGCCGAAATTCGTGGTAAAGTTACTAATGAAGAAGATGAAGTAGAAAAGATTGACTTAAAACAACTATGACATTACATCCTAAAATTAAAATGATCGCAGAGGAGTTTGGCGAATCCTATGAATGGATTGCTGGAGATGAAAGTTTGTTTATTAAAGTTAGTAATCATTTCATAGATATCGTAAAGGAAAGATTGAAAACTTGCAATCTCGAATTTATAGAAGCTCAACAAAAAAACGATCATACTTATCTTTGGTTTCGTTCACCAGAGGAAAATGAAAAGGTATTAGACTTTATTGATGAATCAGAAGATGAGGATGATTTGCCGTTCTAATGTATGAATGTTTATGTTACTGGACATAATTGGTTAGCAAAAGTCGATCTAGAAGATTCAATTAAAAAATCTGATAGATATACAGAAGCTACAACTAGGGCAATCGAAAGCGTTCTAGATCAAGAAGAAAAAGATGGGGTAGAATTAAAAATTCAAGATTATGATGATTTTGGTCTTGGAATTATTACCTTGACTTACGATGAAAAAGACATTAAAAATGAGGGAGAACATCGAGTAATGCTTACAAGTAATATTCTAGCTAACGCTGGGCGTTGGGAGCAATATAAATTCTTGAAGGATTACGAAGAAAAATGTAAGGAAGAAGGATTATGAAACATAAAATATTTTGGGAAAAGAATAGCAGAGTTAAGGGTGTTGTCCCATCTGCACAAATTATCAATAAAACATCTACGGATAAATTTCCTTGTGATGCAGTAACTATTCGTATGTATAATATTAATAGTAAAAATCCAACGGCAACTGCATATTTTTATGGAAAAGAAGCTCAAGGAAGCTCTTGGAATGGAAGCAATTATACTTATGCCGAAACTAAACTAATGGTTACTTTTGATAAAGACAAAGAAGGTTATAGTTTTAATGGTGGACTTAAATCTTATTCTTTACAAGACCTTAAAGAAGTGTTAGACTCAGTAAGAGAAACATTAAATAAATTATGAGCGAAAGAAAAACATTTGAAGAATTGATGCGATCTTTTAGATTTCACAAGAATCCTATTATAAATTGGTTTCTAGGTGAGGTCAATTATTACTCTCACACTTATCTTAATGTTAAGTGGGGATTAAAGAATAAACTTCAAAAATTAATTCGTGGCTATTCTGATAGTGATTGCTGGAATCTTCCACAATCTACTGCGAAGTTTATGCTTCCAAGAATCAAGCATCTTCGGCAAAACTATCATAGTCTTGCTAATCGTCACCATTTAATTATTGATAATAAAATTGTTCCTTATGTTGGTAAAGAAGATGATTTTGTATTTAATACAACTCTTGGATGCCACATTGATAAAACAACGGGCTTGGAAATTTCCCTAGATCAAAAAGAATATGAGTATATTTTAGATGAAATTATCTTTGCACTCCAAACTATTGTTGATGAAGATGATATTAATGTAAGTTTAGAAGAAGTTTATGAGGTTTATCCAAAAGGATTTGACCCTATTAAAGATCGTCAAATGTTTCTTGAGAAACAAGAAGATGGAACATATCTAGTTGAATTTGAAAGAAAAGAAAATATTCAACCAGATTATTCAAAATTAAATAAAGCCTATGAGCGTCAAAGAAATGGATTGATGCTCCTTGGCCTTTACTTTAAGGACTTATGGGATTAAATTATGAACAACGACAGAATACTATTAGACATTAAAAGAAGTTTGGTTGATATATCTCAATCATTATATAATTTATCACTTGATATTAATAAAATAACAAGAAAAATTATCGAAGAAGATGAAAAAGAAGAAAAAAAGAATGACAAGCGAAGAATTTGAGAAAGCTATGAAAGCTCAAGGTCGCTTTGTAAGTAAAGTTTATTATCGTATCAGATATAAAGATATGGGGCTTTATATTTTAAATTCATTTCAATTTAAATTGTTGCCTAAATTTTTTTATATGAATGGCAAATACTTTACTGAATGTGGATTTAATTGGTTAGGTTGGATTTTTGAGTTTCAATGGAATAGATAAAGTGAAACAAGAGCTACAAGATAAACTATACAAAGATTTTCCAAAACTTTTTATACAAAAAGATTGGGACAAGACTAAAACTTGTATGTGCTGGGGTATTGAAACTCCTAATGAATGGTATAATGTCATATATAATTTATGTCAAACAATACAAAATCATATTGATTGGAATAAATCGCCACAAATTGAGTTCACGCAAGTAAAAGAAAAATTTGGCTCATTAAGAGTTTATTATAATAATAATCTTGAGTATGTGAATGGAGCAATAGCTTTAGCAGATACTTTTGTAAGAAAGGAATTTAGATGAACGAGTTATATGATATTTGGTTCACAAAAGATGAGTTATTAAAAATCGACAAAGCATTACATCATCTTAAAGACAAAGACCCATTTAATTTTGATTTTGAAGGCATTATGCTTAAATTAGATCATTTGATAGAAAGATCAAAATGAAGCCTAGATACGACCTTACTAAAGGAAAATTAATTTCATACGATGGCGAAATTATTGAGTTTGCTGGTTCAGCAGTAGTAGATAAGTATTCAGATCAAGTGCAAGAAATAATGGATTTATTTGATTTTAAAAAAGGCGAATACCTTGTGACTGATGAAAGCTCTATTGGAGATTTTGAAAAACAAAATATGAATCCTAAAAAATTACAAAAATTTAAGAAAAAATATGGATTCAGTTTGACAAATAGCTCAAACATAAGTAAGATAGCTGAAAGGATGTATAACTTTAGACCATTTTAATTTATGAAATACACAATAACATCACAAGACAAAGAAGCATTAACTGAATTTGACCAGATTAAAGAAGGAGAAGTTTTTTCTTTCTTTGACCCCGAATCTGTTCAGCGAGGCAATCACTCAATATATATGAAGATCAGAGTTCCTAACACTACAAGCGTAAATATTATAGATTTAGGAGATGGCAAGGCTTATGACTTTTCCGCTAAAAAGCGTAATACAATCAATGACCCCGATGAGCAACAAGGCAATCGAGTTTATAAATTAAACGCAAAGATTAATATTGTTGTTTTATGAGTAAAATTAAATATACATATTATATAGAACAAGACAAGGATAAAGACGGAAATCTTGTGCAAGGTTGGTCAATTTACAAAACTCCATTAGTAAAAACTATCAAAGTTAAAACATTTAAAAAGCTAAAGGATGCAGACGCTTTTCTAGATAACTATGAAAGTAATTAGATACATAAAACAATTAGAAGATGAGTTTGGAAATGACCTTGAATTATGGGGAGCTTACGAGGAAACTCGTAAAGATAATTACCCTAATGTTGATTTCATTGATGCTAAATTATTGAAAACCTTTCCAAGTCCTTATCACGCAAGAAATTGGATGGAAAATGACTGCAAAAGAATTAATTGATAATCTTAAAGATTTGCCACCAGAAACTCGTATATGTGTGAGAGGATACGAAGGTGGAATTGATTATGCTCAAATATTAAGGCAAGTAAAGATTTTTCATAATGTAAATAAAGAATGGTATTATGGCAATCACGAAGAATTGTTAGACTTTGATGCTAAACGCTTTGACGAAATTGTTTGGGTTATACAATAATTTTCTTTGACTTAAATTAAATTTAAATTATATTTGAGTTATGGATACAACTAAACCAGATCAATTTTTCGCCAGTTTTAACGAGCTTCATAGCCACAAGGTAGAAGCCTACAAGCAGTATTGGGAAACCCTTAAACCTTTAACCAGCGAAGATATTTTTAGGCGTTATCTTTTTGCCTTCTGCTCGGTGCATACTACTTGGGAAGGTAATATCAAGGGTTATCTTGCTATTCGTGATTTTATTTATTGGAGATATAATCGCAAGGAATTGTTGAAGCGTCTTACTCGTTCTGGCGTTGGTTGTCAGAATGAAAGGACAGATTATATTTGGGATTTTGCAAAAGACTTTTGGCAGAATCCTAAAGACTTTGTTTGCTATAATAAGAAACATTATGTTAAGGTTCGTGATAGTCTCGTTGAGCGTATTCGTGGATTGAGCTATGCTAAAGTTAGCTTTGCTCTTGAGATGATTAATCCTAATCATACTAAAGTTGTATGTGGTGATGTTCACCATCTTCGATTTTATGGTATGGAGAATTTAAAATATACAAAGTCAAAAGTTGGTGCGATGAAATATAAAGCGATGGAGAAGCATTGGATTGATAATTGTGATAAATTAGGTGTGCCATCTTATATTGTTCGCTGTCTTATGTGGGATGATATTCAGAAACAAGCTGATAGTGATTATTGGGGATATGTTCTTAAGCCTTTTTAATAATGAAAGCATCATCTTATTTTACAGATGGAGAGATTGAACTAGCTATGGGTATTCTCGGAGACTTATTAAGCAACAAAGATTTCCTAGATGAAATCTCAATATCTCACGATGCTACTGATAAGTATTATAAATTAGTAGATAAGATAGATGTTTATTTTAATGATTTGGATTTTAGAAATGAGACTCCACAAGAATGAAATTAAAAGATTTAATTGACCGCAAGATTCTTTATCTTAACTTTCCTATCAATAGATATGCTGTTCAAGAAGGAAAAGTAACAGAGATTTCTCCATCTGAAAAATGTATTAAAATAAATGCTGATTGGCATTTGATTAGCAATATTCGTATTATAGAATTATTTACTGAGAAAGAAAGACCAACATTAGGTTTTAATTGACATTAAATTAAAATGAAGCATAATCAAGAAATGGAAAAAGCAATTAGACTTCTAAAGGAGCTTGTTAATCAAGCTGATGAAGATTGTCCTCAAGATTGTAGAACAATGCACTTTGTTAATGCTCTTGAAGAAGCTAGTGAATTTATAATGGAGTATAAAAACGCAAAATGAAACTAGGACGAATTTGTGTGGATTTAAATTATATTGTAGATATAGATAATGATGAGATGGTAAGACACGCTACCGAAGCTCTGTATGAAGATTTAATGCAAGGAATTAAATATGGTGATCTAGGAAATTGGATTCGTGTTAGCGAAGATAAAAACGCAACAGAAGATATGATACCAGAGTTTTTACTGGATAAAGAAAATGATTAATCCAAGAGCAAAAATCTTATCAGACTTAAAAAGAGCATATCTGAAAGAGCATCCAATATCTCTTGTAGATAGGATTCTAGGCTATTTAAATAATCTAACAGATTTTCAGCTTTGTCAATTATACTCTGAAAAGTATGAAACTAACCCAAAATATATGGCAGAGCAGTTTGAATTTAAATTCTAATGTGTAATTAGAATTATGGGTAGTAAAAAAGTAGAGAAATCACGAATAGAAAAAGGTTTAGAAAAAGAAGAAAAGACTTTTGCTTTAATGGCTAAAAAGATAGTTGATGCTATCAAAGACGAAAAAGAATTAAGAGCTTTTGCAAAAACCTCATTAGAAATACTTTACAAAGAAAATCCAAACTTATTCGCAGATCACGCAAAATTAAAGTTGAATAAAAAATAAATTCAAGATAGTATATAGAGTATGGAAGAAGAAGTAAAAGCGTTTCGCACTATGCAACAATTTGTAAATTGGTATCAAGATAAAGCGAACAAAACTTCGCTACCAGCAGGTTTAGCTTTAGACTTAAATGAATTTTATATTAAATTTAAATATCTGGTCAAACAAGAAGAAGAAGCCAATGAATATCTAAAAAACTTCTTGAGATAATTATGCAGAATCAAGACCTAAAGAAAAGTATCATAGAATTAATTGAATGGCACAACAGAAATAATACTCATATCTCTGGTATCACTTGGAAAGAAATAGACCGAGCAGATAAGCTAGTAAAAGAAATAACCAAACAAATTAAGTAAAATTTTAAAATAATACTTGCGTGTAAGTTAAAATGTGAGTATAAGTAAGGTTAAGAGGATACCATATACATTAGCAATTATGAAATTAAGCAAACACAACCAAAAGATCGTAGACTTTATTGAAGCTGGCTATTCAGATTACTCCGACAAGATTCTTCTTACAGATGGATTTGATGATGCTTTTATTGGCGTTGGTGAAAATGCCCAAGGAAATCCAGTAGCAGTTTATTCTATTGAGAAATGCTTGGACATTCTCGCAGAACAATTTAAAGATGAAGAAGATGCTATGGGCGATGCTATTGATTATTTTGAATTTAATGTGAGAGGTTCTTATGTTGGAGAATTTACTCCAATGTTTATAAATACATTATCACTATGAAATTACCTAAACTTGATTTACTTGATCTTGTTACAACTTATATTTTCTTTGGACTTGTTTATGGCACAATTATAACTTTAACTTGGAATTATCTTTTCGAGTCGGTTACTCTTGTTCATCTATCTATTCTTCAAGGATTTGGCATCCATTTGATCGCTAGGATTCTTTTTGGTAATACTAATACAAATTATGTTAGTAACTTTTATACTCCAAAAGCTCCAGACTTGGATAAGATTGATAGCTATTTAAAAGAAATGCAAGAAGATTTAGATAAACAAGCAGACGAAGTTGAAAGACAATACGAAGATTTAGATAAAAAAGACTAATAAAATGAATTTCGATAAGATCGTTGAGGTTACTTATGCTCTAATAAATAAGCATAATGCAGACTTAAGATGTAGACATTTCTCTTTTATTCTTGACCGCAATCGTATTATAAGTATTGGAATGAACTCTACCAAGACTCATCCAATGAATTTAAAATACAATTATGTAAATAAAAATAAAGAAAAGATTAGCGACATTGTAGGGACTCATAGTGAATTAAATGCCGTTATCAAGTTGGGTATAGAAGATTGTTCTAAATTAACTCTTGTTAATACTAGAATCAATAGAAATAATCTGCTAGATCATTCTGCTCCTTGTAGTGGATGCTCGGATATGATTAAACAATTAAATTTTAAAAATGTTTATCATACAGATAGTCAAGCAGATTTTATTCAATACAACATAAATAAAAACTAGACAAAATTATTTATGTAGCATAAAATGTATTTGACAACTCTCAATATATATAGTAACCTTGTTAATAGGTAAAAATGAAAAAATCATTCGGTCTTAAAACTAATTTCACTTGGGAAGAAGTGCGTCCAGACGCAACAATGAGCGACTATATACTTGTTTTTGATTTTGATAATTTTTGCGTCTTTTGTGAAAATACTAATAAAAAATACATAGAAGTAAAAGAAGATTCAAAAAATATTTGACATTTATTAATAAATATATTAATATTAACCATTATGGCAAACAGACCCAAAACATACTTCGTAAAAATGACAGACAATACTAACGGAACATTTACCATTAGTGAAGCGAAGGTTCTTGATAAGGTTAATCAACATACTCGTCATTGGAGATCATTTGACAAGCGTAAATTAACCAGCAAGCTCCGAGTCTCTGATCTTCTTACGAAGTAATTCTATTATAGGATACATTCATAGGGATTAAAACTCCCTATGGGTGTAACTTATATTGTTATGAAGTCTATTAATCATAAGGAAATATCCAGTCGCTAGAAGAAGTTAATCTAGCTTGACATTTTAATCAATTTAAATTAATCTTAAACAAGTCGAGGACAAGTTATGAAAATACTATGTAGAATATCCGTTTTGTTATTAGCCTCTTGTATATTATTCAAGAGCGAAATAACATCATCTTCAAAGAAACCTATTGTATCTAATAAAGATCAAATGGTAGATAATTTTCTTAAAGCTAATACTCCTAAAAAAGAAATTAAGGTTCGCTTAACTGCTTATTGGGCAAGAGGTAGCGATACAGATTCTTGGAGTGCAAAGAGGCAAAGCTCTACTGGTGCTACTCTTAAACCTAATAAGAGCGTTGCCGTAGACCCTAGAATCATTCCTTACTTCTCAAAGCTCTATATTCCTAATCTCGGTTTTAGATTTGCTCACGATACTGGCACAGATGTTATCAGAAAGAAAGCTAGTCACGGCCAATATCCAGTTGTTGATATTTTCTTTATGACAGAAAAAGAAGCTATGAGATTTGTAAATAATAACCCTAAAGTAGTTAAAGTTGCCGTTTATTAAAATGATTATTGATGATAGCATTACCTTTTTTGGTATTTATTATCATAATTGCGTTTTCAATTTTAATTTAACAAAACAATTCTCTGACCTTTATTCTAAAATAAAATACCAGAACATTATACTTTGTCAAAAAGATTATAAAGGTGGTTATCTCTTAACTCAAAGTATTAATGAGAAAACTCAAGCTGATATAAATATTAAAAGTTATTACTTTTTAACTAAAAAAGAGCTAAAAGAAGGATTCAAAAATATAACTAAATCAATGGATTATAGCGAAAAAACATTTTATTTATTGAGATCATCGGATAATTTAGATATTAAAGATTCAGAGCAAATTGTAGCTAAATGGAAAAAAGAAGTGAAAGATGTAGTAAATATGGTATAATAATTGTATGCCCCCAAAAAAGAATAAAATATCATTCTCAACCGAACATATTGCGAGTTTAAACCATTGGAGAGATCAATTATTAGCTTTGGAGAAATCCTATCATAGTAAAGACCCCGAAAAAGAACGCACAATTCGGAATATGCTTAATAAATATTTAGATGATGTTTTAGACTATAATAAAAATATAAAAGAAAAGCCTAAAAACAAGGTGTAATGGTAAGTAGAGCAATATTATGGAAATCGCAATTTTATCAGCTTGTTTTATTTTAGGTGGAATTTTCGGGATTCGATTATGAACTGGCTAATTAATCTTTATTGGGATGTTCGTTTTAAAATTGAAGATAAGATTTCTGATTGGAAATGGAATCGTGAATTAAATAAAGAAGATGTTCCTTTTACTGATGAATATAATGATGAAGTTGTAGCTTCTTGGGAAGATGAAGAAGTGGAAGTTAAACCAAAGAAAAAGAAAGCCAAAAAGAAAAGTGTTAAAAAAGCTAAAAAAAGCGTTTAAGTGGTTGTTGAAATTAAAGTTGGGCTGTAATTGTTCTGGTTGTAGTTGTAAAAAATAATTCTTGATCTAAAAAATAAATTCGGTTAGTATATACTAACTATGGCATTAACAAAACAAGACTTAAAAGAAATCAGAATGTTTCAAAATAACTTGAAAAACTCTGGTATGAATCCTTGGGGTAATCTCAAGCGTGGAAAAGATATAAAGATGATAAATATGGGTAGACCCAAAAAGGCAATTTACAATAAAGAAGATGCCACAGAACAACCCAAAGAAGAAAAGTTTAAAAATAAATAATATATATTGACATTATCTCAAATATATACTAATATTAACTTATGAATACAACTAACACGCAATATACTTGGCAAGTCAAAGCTACGACTGGTCAGCTTGTTGTTGCTCCCAAGAGTTACCCAACTCTCCGTGGTGCAAAGATCGCTAGTAAGCGATTTGCCAACAAGACTGGTGGTTCAGTAGTTTCTGTATCGGTCAAGTAATGTAATAGTAGGATAGATGGTTCAAGCCCACTATCCTATTATAATTTTATGTGGACTCCAATAGAAATTTTTTGTCTCACTTTTCTTTTTAATCATTCGCCAATGGCAAACGAAAGATTATTAGTAAAAGAAGTTATTGAAAATCGTGAAGCTCAATTACTTATAGAAAGCGTATCTTTAAGAAATGAAATCCAAAACAATTAGAATTATCGGTTTTATATTATATTGTTTATTTTGGATGGCTATGGCATATTTGTTTATTGGTTGTTCGAGCGTTTCCCAAGTTGGTAAAAATGAAGGTTGGTTTCCTAATGGTATGAGTGAAGATGCTCAAGATTATCCTACAAAATATAATACTATGGATAGTCCAGATGGTCGCAGAAATCCTAATGCTCAAGTAAGAATTTTTGGTGCTACCTATTGACAATTTTTAAGTTTGCAGTATATTGAATATATGAGCAAAAAAGTAAAGAAGTTTAAGAACGCATTAAAGTTTTACAATAGTCTTTCGGGAGATGAGAGAGAAGCTATTACTCGTAATTATGTTGAGATGAGTAAGATGGATTTAATTGAGCTTATCTTTCAAAATAGACCTTATTATAATGATCTTGAGAAGATTGTAAATACTCACAGAAAAGAGTTAGCTCAAATTCAAGAACAAATACTTACTTCTAAAAAAGAACAAAAGAAGAAGTTATCAGAATTTAAAAGTGGCGTAAGATATAAAGTAACAATCTATACTATCACAGATGATATTAGCAATAAACACGGCTCAAGCTCCGAACATATTCTTGAATCCTATGCAGATAAAGCAGAGAACGATGCTCACGGATGCGTTACAAGAGAAGAAAATGAAGAATATTTGACAGATGCAGAATTAGACGATTGGGCTGAATTTAATGGAGCAAAAGAAGAATTAGCAGAGTGGAGAAAAGAAAGAGAGTTAGAACAATTTGATATGAAAGGTGAGGAAGTTGTCAAGAGAAAGTCTAGAAAGTGTTCCTAGAATGAAGAAAATTAAAAAAGATAAATACACCTTTCAGTATGAATATGCTGATGAAATTGGCAGAGAAACAAATCATAAGATTACTTTTAATGCAACAACTATTGATGAAATTTGTTGTAAGTTAAGAGATTTCCTCAAAGGATGTGGATATATATTTGATGAAATAGGAGTGATAGACTACGAAAAAGAAGATGAAGATGAAAAAGTTTAAGAACATCAAAGAGTTTCTTGAGACTTGTTCCGAGGATGAAAAAGAGTATGTCTATGATTTGTATAATAATGCTTCAGTAGCAGATTTAATTGATTTACTTTTTGAACATTTACCAGCAGATGATACTATACAAGAAATTCAAGAATACAGAGAAGAAATGGAATGGGATAATAACGAAGCTAAAAAATCAAATAAACTCAATAGAAAGTGCGATTGTGACTTTGTTGGATGCCAAGGTTGCTAAAATGAAAAAGCAAATTCCACAAATTAAATACAGCAATCTTAAATCTATTACATCTTATGTTGCAGATTTACAAGGAGACGAGAAAGCATTTAAAATACTAAAGAATGTTGGTAAGAAAGTTATCACAGAAGAAGAATATATTATGATTGGTTTTAGGTATATATTCTCAAAATCAAAGAATAATAAATTTGAATTGACTTCTATCAATAAAAAGTTAAAATCTAAAAAGAGATGAAAAATAAAACAATATCTAAAAACGACCCTTACCATCTTAAAGTAGGTAAATTCAAGAAAAAGAATGTATTTGATACTCAAGTGGATATGGGAGATCGTATGAAAGATTTTTTCCTTGGCTTGGGCAGAAGGGTAATTACAGAAGATGAGTTTATTAATATTGGTTTTAACTATGCCCTAATTAAAGGCTTGGGCGAGATTAAAAATAAAAAGAAATGAAAAATAAAGCTAAAAAAATAAGCAAATCAGAAGAACAATATCTTTTAGAATTATTAAGTAAAGTATTAGAATTTGGCTTTACAAAAAAAGATATAAAGTATATATTGAATAGAGTATAAAAAAGAAAGACCTAAATGACTTTTAATAATTTTCAAACCAATGCTAGTAGAACTGCTTTTTACCCAAGAGTATTCCCCAATCAAGGACTTTACTATACTGCTTTAGGTCTTGTTGGCGAAGCTGGTGAGATTGCTAATAAAGTTAAGAAGATAATGAGAGATAACAATGGCAATTTAGAGGAGTTAGCGAAAGCAGACATATTTGATGAACTTGGCGATGTTCTTTGGTATTGTGCGAGTTTAGCAGACGAGCTTGGAGTTAATCTTGAAGATGTAGCTAAACTTAATTTAATTAAATTGGAAGATCGTATGAATCGTGGTAAGATACAAGGAAGTGGAGATAAAAGATGAGTCCTATACTTGGAGCTAACCCATTAGATTATGACGCAAAGTATCCTCAAAGCGTTGATAATAGCGTAAATGATGATGCAAAGATTTTCGTTATGGAACGAAACGAAGGTAGGGAAGTAATGTTTCAGATTGAAGATGGCACTCAATACTATGGTAGGATTGGTTATGTGCCAAATAGTGAGCATTATTGCGTTGTGGTCGATAGAAATGGAACTCCTTGGGAATGGTATGTTAGAGAAGAAGCACTTCGCTTCGTAGAAGATATTGGCACTAAAATAGGATGAATTGGAGCTTCTTGAGTTTAATTGTTCCATTACTTGCAGTATCACTTGTGGGATGGTTTATTTACCTAATAAGTTATAAATAATATGTTTTTTATAGTTAATGATAGTTTGGCCTATACTGATCTAAACCTAGCTATTAGCCTTGATCTTGGTATATTCTTGTGCAGTTTCTTGGCTCTATTCTTTTTGAACTGCTTTATTTTACTTGAAATAAAGGCTATAAGAAGGTATATTAAAAAGAGGGGTGAAAAGTAAGATTATGTCTTTATTAGGTATTAATTTTGATATACAAGGGCATATATTCAAGCCATTTTATCTAATACTAGGAGCATTATACTTTATAGTGTTATTGAGTCTCTTGGGAGCTTTGTATATTGTGTTATATATAAGAAATACTCTAGAGATAACACTAAAAGACATACAAAAGAATAGAAAGAAGTATAGTAGATTAAAATAGGATTGGTGGACTCGAAAATATATATTTACAAATAAGTCAAGAGTAAATATTAATAATTATATTCTTTTTTTATTATAATACTATATGAAAGCAGATGAACTAGAAAGTAAGCTAATAGAATACTATGATAAGCTAAAAAACCCAAAATACATAGTAAAAGATTGGATTATAACTAGCGAAAATTTATATGAAAAATATAAAAATAAGCTAAAGCTAATTAACATAATAAGCTATAATATATTAACTAATGAGATAATTGTAGTAGCAGAATCTAAAAGTAAATACTATGCTATTAAATATAGTGATAAGTTTATTTGCCTTAAAGAGAGCGAAACAGAATATGGTTTAGTTATTGATGGATATGATCTATTTGCAATTAATGGAACAAACTTATATTATAAAAGTGATAGCCCAAAAGTAATAACATTCAAAGAAATAATAAAGCTAATGGACTGGAAAGTAAGTAAAGATGTTAAAGGTTATTTTGAGTATTTTGATTGATTTTAGATTATTTTAAGATATTAATGATTTATAATTGACAAAATAAGAAATAAGATATATAATAAAATAATATGACAAATACAACAAATACAGAAACAGAAAACTTACAAAAAGAACTTCAAGAATATAACAATAGATTGAATTTACTAAAGAGCGAAGCCCTTAGACTAGAGGGAGTAGTTCTTTATATTCAAAACCTTTTGCAAACAAAACCCACCAAATAAGTGTATATTCTTATATGAGTGAAATAAAATTAAAACCACTAGCAAAAATTAGAGATCAAAAATTAGACTATAGCGTAGATAGAGCTTGGAATCTTATTACTCAACCAAGAGGTATGGTCGAGCAAGCTATGAAAGATTATGATCAGCTTATTCAAAACTATGGGGATGAATTCTTAAGCGAATTTAATATTTCCAAAGAAGAGTTGGAAAAAATGATAGTTGCTTATAAAGCTCTTCTCACCTCCACTCCAGATCTTTGCTAAGTATTGACTTTTAACAAATAAAGCTATATAATACTTATAGCCGTGAGTCCCAAGGAAGCGAGGTTTGTGGTAAACCTTTTGCAACTTTAGACCTCTTTAGTTTCAAATAAAAACCACATTTCTATTGACAATAATTGCTATTTAGTTTATATTAAATAAATGAAATTTATCATTCTAGTTAGTTGTTGTTTTGTTTTATCTAGTTGTGCGTCTACTCGAAATACTACTTATTATGAGAATCAACCTTGGACAAATTACCCTAATCCAAATGATTCGCCTATGATGGATAGTCCAGATGGTAGCAGAGCTTGGCCTTTGGCTACTGGCCCAAATACAGTAGATAGCATTTCTCGTTTTCCCTCTAGTTGGTTCAAACTCCAGAGATAATGATAACCGACAATCAAATAAAAGCATTAGATGAGAATGAGTTGGGCTACTTATACTATTGTTTGAATAGTGAATGGGACTCTTTAAATATGGGGTATGACTTTAACTGGTATATACTAAGAGCTTTTAGAAATAATACTATTCAAAAGATCTTAAATAAATATAGTGGCAACTTGACAGATGAAAATAAAAATCTTATAATGCAAATACTAACTAAATTGGAGACAAATAAATGAACCACTTAACAGCTTGGGTAATCCTTGTAACAGCTTTCAGTTCGGGGCTATATCCAATTTATAAATTTATTAGATCGAAATATGTAAGTTATGATACAACGCCTATTCGCTATTGGTCAAATAGAAAACAAAAAATAAAGAAAAGATATAAGACTCTTAGAAAGTATAAAGCTAAAAAGCGAAATAGCTATCTTGCAGTAATAAATAAATATAAATTGACAAATAATAAATTTAACCGATAATGTAGATTATGTTCAAACAAATAAAAGAATTACCCATAACTAAAACATTCACCTCAACTGAATTGGAATTAATTGAAAACTCAATTATGAAAAATATTAATCAAATAAAGCAAAATAAGGATTGGGTTTCTAGTTCAAACAATCAAGTCGAAACTCTAGAAGCTATTCTTGGAAAACTAAATAACGACGAAATTCCAAATAATTAATTGACAACTCTTAAATAAAGGTTATATTAGATCTATGAGTCAATACACAGATGAAAATTTTAGAAGAGAAGATTGGGAATTAATTCAAGATGCTATTGTAGATCAGATCTCGTACCTTAAGCATAGGCAACAATATGGGTACGAGGAACAAGTTGAGCGTCTAGAAGCTCTCTTAGAAAAAGCAAAGATCAGCAGGTTAGTTGCAAATAAGGGGTAATCAAATAATGAATTACTATTATATTTTTGGTGTTATCTTAGTAGTATATCTTTTAAATATTTTCTTAAACAGAGATTGACAAAGTTTAAGTTTAGATTATATTGGATGTATGAGCAAAACATCTAAATCTAAAAAAATCAAAATGCCCAAGATGGATGACATCATGGCACAAATTAAAGCAGACCAAATCAAAAAAGGAGATAGAGTAAAGTATCATTCTAATCTATTATTCGATACTCTAGCACAAACAAAAGTATCTTCTATTGAAGTATCTTTTGAAGGTTGTGGAGACTCTGGACAAATCGAATCAGTAGATTATACAGACGCTAATGGCAAGGGCATAGACGAAGCATATCTTGATAAGGTTATTGTTAAAGGTTCAGCTAAAACATCCTATCACAAATGGGACGAAAAGACAAAAAAGCTAGTCAAGACAGAAGCCACAGAAGGAAATGTCAGAGAGATTATCGAAGAGGTATGCTATGACAAGTTAGGTGCAAGCCACGGAGGTTGGGAGATTAACGAAGGTAGCTATGGAACATTTTACTTCGATGTCTCTACTCGCAAGGTGCGTCTCGAATACAATGAGAGGATAGAGGAGGTTCGGACTAGTGAGGAGAGTTTCTAATGGCTAATCCATATCACCATTCATTATCGTCAGCAAAGAAGTGGGGTGGTTCAGCAGAAGATTACCAGAAGATTCACGATTGGTTTGATGAATCAAAGATGATGATGGCAGACTTTAGACATCGTGCTTTGCGACATCACGCCGAGGGCATCTTTATGTGCGAGAGGATATTTGGTCACACGATTATATTATCCAATGGCAAAAAGATTCCTACTCGCTGGGTGGGTGAACAACATGTAGCAGAGGACTTGGGATTTATTCCATCTATGCAAGACTGGCTTAAACATATTATGCCAGAACCTTGGATGGGTAAGACGAAGAAACTTGATGTGGAGTTAAATCCAGCATAAACTTTTGGTGAGGTGATGGTGGTCATCGGTGGTCACTCCGTTATAGTGAACCGTTTGCAAGTACCGAATAACTTGCACTGTTTTTAAAAAAATTGTTCTACAAAATATTGTATTTGATGTATAATAGGTTATATGAGCGAAAAACAAATGGAGAAAAATTTATCTTATGGAGATTGTTTTAATTTTTTTGGGCTTGTGTTTGGCTATTTGGTGGAAGATGAACTAAAAAATATTGACAAAGAAACTAAAAAGGTTTAAGATATAAGAAGTAGAAGGCACACTCTTATTGCTAGAGAGTGCAAAGAAAGAGAGCGAGGCGCCCTATATCTCTTTCGTTCCTTCTACGAAACTTTCGCACCTAGATCAAGGATTGGATGTAGTAGATATTGCGAAATAACTCTACTACCATATATCCCTTGAGCGTTTGTTGGTATCGCAGAAACCAACATTCTTTTCTTTACTTATTTTTAATTTGGGTTATATTTAGTAGATGACCACATATAAATACATAGCAGACTATATAAATAAACCTACTATATTTTGTTATATTTTAGATCGCGTAGTAAATAACAATCCTTATTTGTTTACTGGCGAGTATAATAAAAAGTTAATTAATAAGAAAGTATGGATGGCTAAACAAGTGTTTCCTCATTGTGAACCAACGCAATATACTTATTTCAAAACATTCAAAGAAGCAAAAGATGCATTAAATAGATGGGGCGCGAAGTGGGAAAGGGTTTAATACTATGACATATAAAGAACTACTAAACAATCTAAATAATATGAATGAGTCTCAATTAAATAGTGACTTAACTATACTAGAAGGTAATAATGAGTTCTATCAAGCTAAATTACTATTTGCTAATAGAGAAACCAATGATATTTTAGATAGCGAACATCCATTTATTTGCAGAGTATAGTTGACAAAATAATAATTTAGATTATATTCTATTTATGACTAAAACATTCAAAATAGGCGAGACAGCACTTGGCGGAACTATCAAAGTAGTTATTCCTAAAACATTAACTAATATTAGGATAGATGTTATTTCTACTAATCATATTACTAGAAGTTCTTGTGATGCACCATACTTAATTAATCAATATATCTATTATAGCTTTGATAGGATTCGAATTGAAAGAGATTTGTTTCAAATAGTAAGTGGTTACTGGTCAGATCAAATACTAGCATGGATTAATAAAAGCTGGCAAAGTCAATTAGCCAAAATATAATTTGACTATAAATATAAAAGGAGTATATTAAAACTATGAACAACACCGAAAAACCCCTAAAGAAATTCACGATTCGTATGCAACGCAACCAAATCGCAGAAGTGGACATCGAGGTGGAGGCCACATCAGATGAGGAAGCGGTTGATAAGGCAACAGAGATGGCTGAGAATTGCACTGATGCAAATGGCTTTGCCCTTGAGTGGGATGAGGTTGATTATAACTTTGAAGCTATTGATGTCGAAGCAGAAGAGGAGGACGAAGATGAAGTCGAGTGAGCAAATTGCTAAAGAAATCAGTGATAGGATTGTAGAATATAAAGCACTCATGGTTGAGCATGATAATAATCAAAGTGCGGTTGATGAATTAGAAAGTGCAATTCATGAACTAGATCATCTATTAAGGTGGATTAATGAGTGATGCACCTTTAATTTTTGCTATTGTAGTAAGTATTGTTTTTGCTATTTATATATATTTTAGCTACAATGAATAACCTATTTTGCATTGAAATACTAAACGAAAAGCCAGTAATATGCTTTGATGAATTGCTACTTATTAGGAGTGTAATAAGAGATAGTGAAGATACTAAAGAGTCTAGTTAATATAGTTTTATTTATATTGTTATTTCCTTTGATATTATTAAGTGATATGATAAATGATGAATAATAGCCCGATCAGTAAATAAGAATCAAATAATAATTAAATAAGAGACAAATAACCCTATCGGGAAGTGTCAAGGATATCTTGATAGTTCAAAGTATATATTGACATAATTTTAATTTACTATATTATGGGTAGATGAAGTTAATCAATACCACCTCATATTGTTCTGAAAAGTTAAAAGAAATTATTAAATGGTGTATGCCAGATGGCGTATTCCTTAAAGATATTAGAAAGATAGATTTTGGTAATACTAAATTAGGTTGGCACGGCAGAGCATGGGGTAGTATGAGACTTCATGTAGGAGTTCCAGTATATAAAAAGTATATTAAGCCATATAAGAGTGGTGGATTCAGAGGATATTTAGAGGTTAATACATATACATGGGAAGAATCTTTAATTGAATTAATTGCTCATGAATTAAGACACTTATATCAATATAAAAAGAATAAGTTCTTTCATGGCATTAAAAAGATAAGAAAATATAACATGGGTACTAGAGCTAAATTATGTGAAGTAGATGCTAGTTTATATGCAAAGAGGAAAGTAAGAGAGTATAGAAAAAGTAATTTTAAATTAAATTTGGTTTGACATAAGTAGTTGATTATTATATATTTACGGCGCGCCCTATACCCCCGCGCGTAAGTATCTGATAGTCAAGGGCTTGTAGATATTTTAAAAAAACTTTCACAGGATTAGCAAGTGCCTGATTATCAGAATCTTATAACACGAAAAAAGTTCTTGTCAGAGTTTAAAAGTGTGGTATGATTAACATATGGCTAGAACAACAAAACCCGCTCAAAGTGTATACGATTTCGATGTACACCAAGAGCCACTCCTCACAACAGACGGCAAGAGGACAGGATACTTCGGGATGGTACGCCGTGATACCCCCGAACCCATGACACTCGGAGTTTGCACCGAGCAGTATGGTGTGGTGAAGAATGCAGACCTCGTGACGATGGTCGAAGAGTCGCTAGCGGAGAACAGTATGCTCGCTAATCACAACTCCAAAAAGTTTGTGGTTCGTGATGGTGCTCGTTTCTACGCTAGCTATGACTTCACTGACTTCAAGACTGAATTGAAGCCAGTTGGCAAGCGTGCCAAGGGAGACATTCTTGGTTTGCGATTGACTGTGAACAACAGTTATGATCGCTCCAGTCGTGTCTCGTTAACCCTCGGTTTCCTCCGTTTGATTTGTACTAACGGAATGAAATCGTTGACCAAAGAGTTCAGCATGACGAAGAGGCACACCCTCGCCGTTAATCTGGATTTCATTGGTGATGCGTTGGCTAACGCTGTCTCCAGTGTTGACAACTCTGTAGCAATCTTTAACAGGTTGGCTCAGAAAGCAATCAGCAATGAGCAGGGTTTGACCTTGCTCACCAAGCTGGAGGAGAAGGATGTGATCTCTGCCAAGGTGCGTGAAGGCATCGAAGCAGTGTGGCGCAACCCTTCTTACGAGGAAGATACTGATCGGAACCTGTACAACCTGTACAATGCTTCGACTCAGTTCCTGACTCGCAATGTTGCAGATGAACGCTATGAGTATAGCGAGCGCATCAGCACTGACCTGCTCAAGGTCTTCAGCGGGAAAACCCGTGACGAAGAGCTCCTGAAGCTGGTCGCCTAAACTAAAACGAAACTTTAACAGAGGCGGAGGGCAAAACCCTCCGCTTCTTTTTGTTTTTTTCTTGACATGCATAAGTCGTTGATTATCAAGTACTTATGACGCGGGGCTAGCAATTTTGCATAAGTATCTGATATTCAATGATTTATATTTAATTGACATTTAAATGATTTATGTTATAGTTATGAGATGCAAGCAAAGCATAAAGTATATTACAATTTACATAAGCATTGTCTTTCTATTATGTTTCGTGGAAAAGTATTAGAGCATAGCACAGAATTCTTTTTGAAAGATGTAGAGTTTAGAGTGAGTCAAGCAGGTCGCTCCAGGGTTCTTCGGGAGAAAAGAAAGAATGTTCACGCTTTTGTTTGTGGCACACCAGATGATGGCTGGCCTATTGATCAAAATGAAAGAAAAGTTACCTACAATCCTTATAAGTTTAACAGCTTTGTTTATTCTGATACCCTTGAGCCAGTATACAAAGTAAAGTGGGCTGGTGTTATAAATCGTGATATTTTTGTCTTGAATTAAAAAGAAAGTATAGTATAATCTTTAGATGGACAACATAACTAAAATCAAAAAACTCGCTGAAGGTGGCTACGCTATTTATGCAGTAGACCCCAAAACTAAAAGTGAAATGCAAGTTGGTTATATCGGAGACGGACTCGACATCAAGGGTTGGCTTCCAGAAGGAGTAAAAATTGAAAATTCTTGAAGAAACATTTACTAGCAGAGGATTTAAATTCACAATGGTTGGTCGTGATGGAGATGTTGCAATCTATAAAAAGAAACTCGATGAAGTAGACAGCGAAGCGTTCAACTATGAAGTGATTGCTATTAAGCGTCACAATGGATATGAGATTGCAGGTGTCAAAATGCCTCCTGCTGAAATGTATCCTAGCGATAGTCAATGGGGCGATTGGGGATTCACTTGTATTGATCGTGAAGATGCAGACAAACGATTCGTTCAACTAAAAGAAAAACTATCAGCTTATGTTGCCACAGCAACTATGCCTAATGGTGAGAAGCGTGGTCGTGGTCGTCCTCGGAAGATAGATGTTCTTCCAGCACCCCCAGCAGAAATCCACTTGACACCAGAGCAATTAGCAGTATAATCCGATTATGACATACAAATGTGCAGTAAGCGGTGAAGCAATTTCACCAGAGAGAGTTGAGGCTCTGCAAGTCCTCGGCGTTCCAGAGAGTCAATGGACAAAGAAAGAATATAGTCAAACAAGAAAACTAAAAGCTGTATATGCAGGTGATGATGGCAGTAATGACATTGTTATTTGTGATGCAGTAGATGGTGGCTCAATGTTTGACAACGCAGTAGTATTGGAGGTAGAAAATGAATCTTAAATATATCGTTTTGCGAGACGGAGTCCGTGTGAGTGAAGATATGCACTCGAAGATGGAAGATGCCGAGCAAGAAGCGGAGTTTTGGCGTAAAGTCATCCGCTCTTGGCCTGATGGAACGAAAGTTACCATCAAGAAAATCGGTGGATAACTTCGGAGGCTGACATTGAGCTACGGCTCTGTGTTGATTGCTAGGGTCGTCTAACTGGTTAAGACCCACGACTTATACTCGTGAAGCTCTAGATTTGAGCGTAATGAAGGTTCGAATCCTTCCCCTAGTATATAAAGCCTTATCATTCAATGAATTATTTTTATTGACTATTTTTCAAAACATTGTATATTAAACCTATGACAAACAAAACAGCACCATTCTATGTGATGAATGTGTTCGGTCAAGACCGAGCCGTTATCCTTAACACCTCAATCCGTATGTGTACGACTAAAGAGACTTGCTCTCTGAAAGAATTGGAGAACATCGCCAAGACTTTTGGAGTAGAGTTCTTTCAAGTACCAAAACCCTCTAGCTTTCCTGCTAAAGTGGGGCAAGTAGTTTAAAGGTGAAACAGAGCACTCATAATGCTCCTAGTGCTGGTTCGAGTCCAGCCTTGCCCACTTTCTATACTTCTCCGTGTGCAGATTGGATGCTCAATTCTTATAGTAAGTTTGTTGAGCCAACTCAAGCTGACATAGATTGGTATTTTAACAATAAAAGCATTGACAAAAAACAAAAACAGGATAACATTAAACTATGAAACTAATGAAACAAAACCTCGGAGCACATTGGGTAATTGGAATTAAAGGCAACAAGGATGAGATTGAGCAGTTCCACAATCGAGTCTATAATTGGGGTGGAACAAACGGAGAGCTTCAATGGATGAGTAATGACTTTGCTTATTTTTGGATTACTCTCGAAAAGTTGGAACGAGTGATGTTCAAGTATGTGATGAATGGTGTCACAGATAAACTTGGCAAGAAGTTCATTGGTGCTAAAGGTGGATTGAAGGGTGTTGTCTCTAATCGTGTGAAGAATACGATTGATAATATTCCAACCGAAACCTTTGTTCGCACAGCACAAGTCGAGGATATTTATTCACTTGGCACAATCTCTGCTGAAAAGTTAGATACTGACAGCTAAACAATCCGCCTAGTAGCCCAATGGCAGAGGCAAACGACTTAAAATCGTTATAGTGTCAGTTCGAGTCTGACCTAGGCGAAAACTTTTGCTTCTATAACTCAATTGGATAGAGTAACAGATTTCTAATCTGTAAGTTGCAGGTTCGATCCCTGCTAGAAGCGAAATATTTTCTCTAAATAATAAATAAAATGTAACGTTTTTATGTGAGAAATTTTTTCGATAAATATGCGCCTTTTATTTTTCTTTGTGTTCTAAGTTTAAGTATCTTTTGGGGCGGAATAGGAGAGATTATCAAAATACTAATTACACATTTTAAATAGATGTTTCGTAAATATCAATTAGTCTCAAATAAATAGTTGAAATATTCTTGATATACTGTAAAATATAATATATGAAACACGAAAACAGAATAAGCAAAATATTAGAGAACAAAGTTCTTAAGGATGAAGATCCAAAGCTTATTGCTGAAATAGAAAAGCATCTTGCAGGTTTGGAAATCGTTTGGCGCAAATGGGTTAAGGCTCATCCTAATTGGAAAGAGCAAGAAGACTAAAACTGTTATAAGTTATTGGTTATTAGATACTTACAAAAAATCCTTATCTTTTTTACGTAAGTCGTTGATGGTCAACGAAATTTAATTGTTGCAAAAAAAGAAAGGTATGGTATATTTAACTATGAACAAAATCAAAAACGCAGTTATATACTTAACCTCATATCTGAAACACTTCGTCCTTTTCCTTTTCGGACAAAGGTATTTAATCGAATACAAACCCTACGGCAAGGAGCAGGTTTATACCTACATCATCAGCCGTCCTTCTTCTCATACCATCAGCAAGGCAGGGAATAAGCTATTCACTAGCTTCTGCTTTTCTGGTCGTATGGATTCTGGCGTGAAGCAATTCCGCTATGATAGAATTACTGGCGGTCTCTCACCAGTATAACAACAGAGAGAAAAGGGGCGTTTCTTTTGCTCCCCTCATATAGAAAGGGCGAGGCCTAAAAACCTCGCCTTTTTTATTGCACATAAACAAAGTTATGTTAAGATAGTTTTAGTTCTTTTCCGCAAGGTGTGGAGTGACTAACCCATTAACGCCCTTGAAACCCCAACGCCCAGAGTCTGAGGCATTATAAAGGTGGGTATATATTCTCTTTGATTCTAGAGCAGAGAGAGCGGAAAGAATTATTTATTACGCCATTTGTCTCTGTGATAACAAACCCAACTTAACAGAGCTTTCTCAAATCCAATATCTTGACCAGCTTTTTCACTTTCAAGCCATTTGTGCTTTAGGATTTCATTTCGCTCTTCAATAAACTTTTTATATAGAGCAGACGATTCAAGTAAACCAGATACCCTCATAACTTATATTACACGATATTGATTTTAAATCAAATGTTTTTATCTTATTGATTATTAGATACTTACAAAAGATCAATAGCTTTTTTTCGTAAGTCTTTGATATTCAATGAGATTTATTTGTAGACAAAAAACAAAAAGCTGATATATTTAATCTATGAAAGTAAACGAAATTATCACTGAAAAATTCATCGAAGCCCTCAACAAAGGCGTGTGCCCTTGGCAGAAACCTTGGAAAGTTTTTGACCTCTGCAACGGAGTTTCTAAAAAGGGTTATAGGGGCATCAATCAATTTTTGCTTCGGATGGTCGCCTCTGATGATTTCTTTTTTACATTTAATCAGATTAAGGAACTTGGCGGAAGAATCAAAAAAGGTGCTAAGTCTCATATGGTAGTTTATTACAAACTATTAAAGAAGAAAGATGATGAGTCAGGTGGCTTTCCTCTTATGAGATTCTATAAAGTTTTTGGTTTGAGTGATATTGAAGGTATGAAGTGGAAACAGCCCGAAGTTAAGAAGTTGGATTTTTCACCAGTAGAAGAAGCAGAAAAGTTAATCAATAAGTGTGTGATTCAGATTAAGTATGGTGGTAGTCGTGCCTGTTACTATCCAGAAGAACACAAGATTGATTTGCCCCCAAAGGAAAATTTCAACAGCGTTGAGGAGTATTACTCCACAGCATTTCACGAGATTGGACACGCTATGCATAAAAGCACAGCTGATAATGTTAAGAATGGTTTTGGTTCTCAGAATTATAGCAAAGAAGAATTGACCGCTGAGATTTTCGCTAGTCTCTGTCTTAATTTCTGTGGAATTGATTCTGAAAAATGTTTTAACAATTCTACCAGCTATCTTTCCAGTTGGTTAGAAGTATTAAAAAAAGATATGAACTTTATTATCTCAGCTTCTAGCAAAGCACAAAAAAGATTTGACGCTTTTATTGATAGAAAAGAAAGCGAAGAAATTCAAGAAGAAGAAGCTGTAACTGCTTAAGTATTAACTACTTACGCAAAAAAGGTAGCGATTCGTTGCAAGTCATTGATAGTCAACGAAATTTAATTGTTATATTTTTCGTGACAGAAATCAAAAGGATGATATTATACAAGAATGACAACAACACTGCTAACTAACCGAATCCAAAAGAGTTTGAAAGGTCACCTTTCTTCGACCATTCGGACTTCTTCAACTGAACAAAAGAAGAAAACCAATATGGGCGTTTATATTA
>Ga0214921_10003013_pt1 | contig 26488 bp, 18 predicted proteins | sample LL1505_MetaG_FD_177992 | JGI IMG/M metagenome (GOLD analysis project Ga0214921, IMG submission 177992) | Freshwater microbial communities from Lake Lanier, Atlanta, Georgia, United States - LL-1505 | ecosystem: Environmental > Aquatic > Freshwater > Lake | place: USA: Georgia | collected... | reverse complement strand
GTCGAAATAACAGTTACCCCGATCCGTAACCGAGCCCTCCCCCATGCGCATCGCCATCGTTTCGCTGCTCACCGTCACCTTCCTCGCCCTCACGCCACGGCAGACGCTGGCGGCTGAAGAGAACTCGGCCCATACCGGCAATGCCGCTGAACAACCCTTCAAGGTCGAGCAGGCGTCGACCCGCGGCAGCGTCGTCATCGGCGGCAAGCGCATCGATTACGAGGCCGTGACAGGAACGATCCTCGTGCACCCGAAGGGCTGGGACGACGTGGCTGCCAACCGCGACGTCGATCCGAAGGCGCCCGAGCCGGTTGCCAGCATGTTCTACGTGGCCTACTTCGCGAAACCCGATCCGAAAGCACCGCGAACCACGAGGCCCGTCACATTCTTCTTTAACGGCGGCCCGGGTTCTTCGACCGTTTGGTTGCATATGGGCGCGTTCGGACCGAAGCGCGTGCGTACCGCGAGCGACACCCATACGCCAGCGGCACCCTACACAGCGATCGACAATGAATTCAGTCTGCTCGATGCCACTGACATGATTTTCATCGATGCGCCTGGCACCGGCTTCAGTCGTGTCGCTGGCAAGGACAGGCAGAAGGCCTTCTACGGAGTCGATCCGGATGCCCACGCCTTCACCGATTTCATTCGACAATTTCTCGGTCGCCACAACCGCTGGAACTCACCGAAGTTTTTGTTCGGTGAAAGCTACGGGACCACGCGATCAGCGCTCCTTGCGCACACGCTGCAGCAGCAGTCCATCGATCTCAACGGCGTGATGCTGCTCTCGCAGATCCTCATGTTCGATGGCAGCGCTGACGGCCCTGAGCAAAACCCCGGCGTGAACTTGCCGTATTCATTAGCGCTGCCAACCTACGCCGCGAGCGCGTGGTACCACCGTAAGCTTTCCGGTGCACAGCGCGACCTACCCGGTCTGCTTGCAGAGGTGGAGCAGTTCGCCACGCACGACTATGCCGTGGCACTGATGCAAGGCGCATCGCTCAATCCAGAAAGTCGTCAGGCCGTCGCTGAGAAGCTACATCAGTACACCGGTCTGCCGGTCGACTACATCCTGAAGGCAGATCTGCGCATCAACGGCGGTACCTTCTCGCAGCAACTGCGGGCCAGCGAGGGCGTGACCATCGGCCGTCTCGATACGCGCTTTTCGGGGCCGGCCATCGATCCGCTGTCGAAGGAAGCGTTTTACGATCCCCAGGCTTCGGCGATCAGCTCTGCGTATGTCGCCACGTTTAATGACTACGTACGCAACGATCTCAAGATCGCCGCCGACCGTCCCTTCAAACCGAACGCCTACGCGGAGCAGCGATGGGATTTTCGTCATCGTCCGCCGGGTGCCGATGAAGCCTCGGTCGAAACTAACGTGATACCCGACCTCGCTGTCGCGATGAAAAACAATCCGCTGCTTAAGGTGATGGTGCTGGGCGGTTACTACGATCTCGCGACGCCCTACTTTCAAGCCAAGTACGAGATAGGGCAATTACCCATCACACAGGCGTTGCGCAACAACATCGAGTTCCGGTGGTTCGAGTCGGGGCATATGATCTACGCCCGCGAAGCCGACATGCAGCCGCTGCACGACAGCGTAGCCGACTTCATCCGTCGCAACGGAGCGAAGGCAACGCCTTGAGAGGGATCGCTCTCAGACCATTTTCTTGTCGATGCGCATCAGGAAGGCTTTGCGGGTCACGCCGAGATAACCCTCACCGTCAGCCGTAAAGCGTGCCGGTGTTGATCACAGGCTTGGCTTCCGAGTCACCACAGAGCACGACCATCAAGTTGCTGACCATGGCGGCGCGGCGCTCCACGTCGAGCTCGACCACGCCTTGTCGCGACAGATCATCGAGCGCCATCTTCACCATCTCGACGGCACCTTGCACGATCTTGTGGCGCGCCGCGAGCACCGCTTCGGCCTGCTGGCGACGCAGCATCGCCTGTGCGATTTCAGGCGCATAGGCGAGATGGGTCAGACGCGCCTCTTCGACGACGACACCCGCTCGCTCGAGGCGTTTCTGCAGCTCCTTGCTGAGTTCGTCAGACACCTCATCAGCGCCACTGCGCAGCGTGGTTTCGTGCGCCTCGCCGTGATCATAGGCGTATTGGCTACCCAAATGACGCACGGCCGACTCGGACTGCACGCGTACGTAATCTTCAAAATCTTCGACGTCGAACATGGCCTGCGCAGTGTCCTGCACGCGCCACACGACGACCGCGGCGATCTCGATCGGGTTGCCGAGTTTGTCGTTCACCTTCAAGCGATCGCCGTTGAGGGTGCGCGAGCGCAGCGAGACCTTCATGCGCGGGTTTTTCTTGTTGGTGGTCGAGACGGCCGACTGACCTGTGCCCACGGTTGTTTGCGACGTCGAGGAAGGTCCGTTGGAGTAGAACGGATTGCCCCAGTGGAAGCCCTCAGTGCGTACGGTGCCTTTGTAATCACCGAATAACACGAGCACGCGCGACTCATTCGGCTGCAGGGTGAAGAAGCCGAAGCAGCCAACGATTGCCAGGGACACCAACACGACGCCGATCGCCATCAAAACCGGTGTTTTGTTAATGGCACCCAAGGGCATGGACGCTACGCCGAGCAGCATCGTCACAAGGACGGGAATCAACATCACCCAACCGTTCTCGACGCGTATCTCGCGCTCGCGGCTGGCAGTGCGAGGTTCGTTCGACATGAAACTCCTCCGTCGAGCGTACTGGGAAACGACAAAGGATATATTAAATTGATATCACTTTAGATGTTGTCGCGCCTGATCCGCTATTGAGCCGCTATGAGGAAATCGGCCCAAAGAGAGAGTGAGTTTTTCGGTAAACGGGCCCTTATGCGACGCACCTCGGATTTTTTTCCGGTCGGATCTAGAAGCTGACGATTTGTAACGAGAGTGGCGTCACAATCCCGTTTTGACCTCTCGCTCCTTACTGCGCGATGGTCGGATAGGCTACGAGTCTGACTCGTCCAGAGAACTGGGCCCGCTTGGATTCACACCTGCGGACCAAGGGATTATGAGAAGACTGCACTCAGCAAGCCCTGTTGGCCATCAATGACTTACACGTGTCACCACCGTGTGTGTAAGGAAATGTGTAAGCAACTATCGGATATTGACACTTGCTTTAGTTATCGAATTTCGATAACTTCGGTACGTGATAGAGACTTTCGGTAACCGGCTGGCAGAAGATCTGTTTCTTGATCGTCGCTCCAAGGCTACCAGAGCGTTTCCACCCGATGTCCTGCGTACCGCGAGACGGAAGCTTCTCTACTTACATGACGCAGCAGAGCTCGGCGATCTCCGAGTTCCGCCTGGCAATCGACCTGAGGCACTCAAAGGGCGGTGGCGCGGATACCACTCCATCCGGATCAACGATCAGTGGAGAGTCGTGTTCCGGTGGCAGTCTGGTCATGCTTTTGACGTCACCGTGCTTGATTATCACTAGCAGCGTAACAATCATGACTAAGCGTACCCAAAAGCAACCGACTAACCCGTTTCACCCCGGAGAAATTCTTCTGGAAGAGTTTCTTGAGCCCAGCGGGGTCACCCAGGCTGCATTCGCCGCAAAGGTAGGTTGGACGAAGGCAAGACTGAATGAACTCATCAAGGGCAAGCGCGGCATCACGGCAGATGCGGCACTCGACCTCGCAGAGACACTGGGCACCTCTGCACGTCTTTGGATGAACCTGCAGAGCACTTTCGATCTGGCACAAGCAGAGAAAAAGCGCCGCGCGGCATAACCATAAGACTGGGCCCGCTTGGATTCGAACCAAGGACCAAGGGATTATGAGTAGCTTGCAGTTACAGAATGCAGCTGTTTTCTGCAGGTTTTTTCACCGTTGAGGCCGGTGTGTAAGCAAGTGTGTAAGCGAAAAGATCGTCGTTCTCGCTGAGAACTGCACGGATTTTTGCTGTCTAAACCAACGGTTGTGCAGGCTTAGCCCCTACCAAATTCGACCAACCAAACAAACCAACCGCGCCAAACCAACCAAATCAACTAACCCGTCAGGCCCGACTCGTACCGTTCAACCGACACATAGCAGCACAAACAAACACCGGTCAGGCCAATGGCCTCCCGAAACTTATAAATAACTCCTCGGTCATGCATCTCTACCTCGCCATCGCCCAAGTTTCCTGTCCAGTTTGATGAACATTAAACATGGATCCAAATACCGGTTCAGGTCAAGATCACTTCACAAAAGGCATCACACCATCAACGCGAGGCAAGTAACACTATTTTGACAATTTGCCCAGCACCGCGGGGACTCCGTTTGGACCGAAATCCGCCGCTGTTTTCATGATAACAGTCTAAGTAAAATGAGAATTCTTCGCAGATGCTAATTGCCTGTCGAGTCGGTACGACGTCGAAATATCTTTATCTGCTCGTTAAGTTCTTCAACGAGTTTTTCTACATCACTATATGTTTCATTCACCCTTCGAACTCCCGCGCCCTCTTTACCTCGAAGATCTTCGCTAACTAGACCGTTAGAAAACCGGCTTTTAATGCAATTTTGAAACTGCGTTGTTAATCGGTCGTACTCTTTGACCAGCTTTTGTGCGCGCATCATTTCGGCGAATGAGGCGGTGCGTCCATTTGGTATTAACGGACGTTCTGAGGGATAACTACAGTTCGAGAATGTGTCATCTACAGACGCTGCTATTACGATCGGGGGATCGCCGTTGCTCTCTTTGGCTTGGAAGGTCTGAGTCTTTGGCTGACGGAATTCAACAAACACTATTGCACAGTAACGCGCATTACCGTCAATGGATTCTTTTTCTGCGGAGAAACGTCCTGCCCGAACGACCGACACCGCTGCAAGATCGAGCTCGATATTTCCAGACGATTTTACAATCGTAGGTAGCTCTTGGATAGAACCCTCTTGGTTAATACAGACCTTCACGTTCGCCGATCCAGCGACACCCGGTGAAATCAGGCTCTTAGGATAATATTCATCAGTTGGTGGAAGAGATACTATCAACGCAAGCCGATCCCTCTTCGGCAACCCGACTTGCCCGGTATCCGCATCCTTGTTTGACAAAGCTCTCTCAGCGTCACTAACTGTATTTGCGAGAGATTTTTCTTTTTCGCTGATCGCGATTTTTGATGGCCGTTCCCGTCTATTCGGAGCAGACCTCAAAGCCTCCGCAGGCACCACTACCGGTTGATCGATAACTTCGTCCACTACGTCAGGCGATTGATCTGCCTCGTTCAAGTAACCAAACTGAAGGTAAAGAAGTGCCGCGCATGCAAAAACGACGACTGTAACAGCGGCAATTAACCCTGGACGCGTCGCTAATGCGCCAAACCTTTTTTCGAGTCTAAGTGCGCCCGAGGCAATAACAGTCTCAGAATTTTTATCAGTAGCAGCGGATTGTCCGGGGGGCACACTCTCAATCAGGTCTCCCAACGCCGATTTGCTCGAGGAGTTATTAGTAGACGCGGCTATCGGTGCCTCTATCGCAGGCTTTATGGCGACTGTCTCGGACGGTGGCGTCGCGGCGCTCGTTTTTGCCTCTACGTCGTTACGATCCGTATGTACGCCATTGCGGCTGTCTAACGATACCTGAGGCACCGTGAACGGAACTATTTCAACGATTGTGGTTGACTCACGCGCCACAGCACTTATTGAGTGATCGACCTCTTTACTATCCTCGCCCTCATACGAGAGAGCGAAAGACGACCCACAGTAAATACAGAGAACCGCACTATCACGGGAATGCTTAGCGCACTTAGGACAGTACTTCACAACTTAAAACCGAATTTATAGTTATTTACTCAGGTCTATTTGAACGCTTTTACCAGCGAGCAGTCCGAAAACTCTCGCCTTTGCAGCATCGGAGGTACGATCCAACCCTAACGCTACGGCAAGATTCGCTAGCATTTCGACTTCTGTTCCAGTTAGAACGCCATCCTGAATGGCTCCGGCTAACGCGATATCGAAGGACGTCGCCGCTGTGGATGTGCCGGCCGCCTGCCCCGAGGACATTCGGGAGGATGTCTGTTTCGATTGAAAATCATTGTTAATGGGCGCAGCGACTGGCGAAGTCGGGGGCACTCGTCGACGGTACTCCGCAACAATCTGCGGCTCTAAATCGGCGGAAAACTCCAGATCAGCCGAATCGCCAGAACCACGAATCATTAGCCTGTCCAACGTTAGGCCCTTCGAAATGGCAAGTAACGCCACCTGTCTTGCAGTGTAAGGCCCCGTATCGACGCCGTCAGTGCGGATTATGAACGACGATGCCACGTTAGAAAGGACGCCGGACGAACGCCCTTGCGCCGATTGAGACACCCTGGCGGCCGTCCGCATGGGGGATCCCGTGAGGTTCGCTCCGAGGCCGCCCGTCAAAAGCATAGGGCCATTACCGCTAGCGAGACCATCGCCAAGGCCCTCGAGCGCGCGCCGACGCCCTTGGACAATATTAAATTCTTCAAAGCCCTCTTGGGTCGCGAGCCGCGCGCCCTTCTCTTGTAGTCTGATTTCTGCTTCTTGCTTTCCAAATTCGCGAAGCAGATCTAGACTCGTTTCGTCGAGAGTTAACAATAAATCGAATATCCGCCCAACTGCCAGACCAAGTGGCCGAAACTCCCCCTCCGCTAGCTGATTTAATTGTTGACTGAACGACTCCGCATCGACGTTAGATACAACATCCAGCGCTGCCGCTTGCTGTGTACGCTGTCCCACTAAGCGACGCAACTGGTTTCGAAGTCGGCCATTAAATACATCGCGAATTACGGCTCCAGAACTCGCCGCTTGCCCCCCAAGCTCGCTGATCAGCTTAATCGGATCAGTAACTTTGACCGTATAAGTTAAGCCGCCAAGAATCGAGATCACATTTGAAGAGTTACGATCCGTGTATTGACCTAATGCGTCAATCGGCAACTGAAAAATTGTTTCGCTTAAAGAAACAAAGAATATCTCGCTAATAAAATGATTTGCGCCAGTCAACCGATCAACAAAAAGATGCCCCAAAAACGGGATATTTGCTGTGTCTAACTGAACAGCGCCTGCATCCAGCCGACCAACAAAGCGTCCCTCGCGAAAAAATAACGCGCACTCATCAGTCCTGACCGTAATCTTTGTCCCTCGGGGGATTGATCGATCCGGGTGCAAATAAATTAATTCACCCGCCGCGGCATCAGGACGGGCGATGTAGAAGGACTGGGTTTCTTTCGTAAACCAATTTGCCATATCTGCGTTTACCTTGGTAGCTGATCTTTGGTCGGATCTTGGTATTCACGAGCATCGGCAGGCTTGGGAAGCGGATCAACCTTATGTGAAACCAGAAGAGGCAAGAACACGGTCCCCAGTACACCTAGCACCATCAATCCCCAAGCAAACGCCGGAACATCATTCGCACTTCCTAATTCGCGCCCTGAAATCAACATGACGCCGAGCGCGACGGCAAAAGTGAATGCGAACGAAACAATATTGACAGCCATGGAATACATGCCGTAGGTGAAGGCGTCGCCACCAAAAAGCCTGAAAATTGAATCGTTCCAAATAACAACAAGCAAATGAAGGGTCACGAATGAAAAGAGAACAAGGTTCCCCGAAACACTCAACGACGGTGCACCGAGCAACAACCAGATAACAGCCGGCAGAAAAAGAGAGTTCAAAATTCGTGCGACGCTCATAGGACGCAGACCTCTCGCAGCAGCCACTTTTCATCCTCATTTAGCGCATGACTTACGTCGCCAATATGTCGTGAGCGCTGATCTGGATGGTAATGCTCGAATTCAAAGCCGCACTTCAAAAGATTCGTCATGGCACTGATGGAGCTCTCGACGGCGGAAAGATCACTAATCCGACCCCCAATTGAAAGTACCCATTTTTCGACAACCTCACCGTCCTGCTCGTCGAGCGCAGGATTCGACGCTGCGCTGACCTTAACCCAATCTGCAACGGGATAAAGCATCGAGTAATTTGATGTCGATTTTCGAGCTAATTCCTCGTCATTCCTTAATCCGCCGATGGCGCGAGTAATCGGATAAAAACGCAAGTCTAAGGGCTCGATGCCCCCGGCGGGAAGTTCACGCGGCAGAAACAGAGGTCTTAAATAACTTTCTCCAATAGCGTTCAATAGCAGACAACGACCCTCGAATGTAATCTCGCGTCCTGCGTAGCCCCCTATGGTACTGCTAGAGACACGTAACGACTCTGTCGCGATGCAGGTTCCTAAAACGACACTATCCTCCAAGGAGCAATTGACTGCAGAAATGCTTCCAAACACGACCGTATCTTTTAAAGATACATTTTGATTACACGCAATATCCCCCTTGATCACGATGCGCGCCCCGCGGATGCTGTGGCTGCCACTTCGGTTTTCCTGCGGAGCAGCAACGACATTGACTGTGCCATTGACCGTTAAACCGGATAGTAATTTTATTTTTTTATCCAATGGATCAAGGCGAGTGTCGCCACGCGAAACAACCGGCCCCCGCACCTGAACATCACCGCGAAGCTCCAGAGATCTTCCGTAAAGCGATCCCTCAATACTTATTGCTCCATGTTTACTTGATACTAAAATCGGGAACGGTAGCTCGCGCTCTGAAGTAGGAAACACGCTCCCCTCGATAGACTGATCTACGATAATTCTGCTTCCCTCTTGCCGGATACCCATTTGTTATGCTCCTGCAATCTTTAAGCTACCCGACCCAAGAAAATCCTCAAGCAGCAGCACAGCATCCCGCGAAACAATCCCGCGCGCTGCAAGCCTCTCGGCGGCCATCCTTAGCGCGACAATTTCGTTTCCAGTCGCATCTCTAGCTGTGCCTGATTCCACAATCGCAGCTACACGAGAAACACTATCTGCACTGCTAAATGGTTCGAAGCCGGGCGCGGGTTGGGAGAGATTGACAGACCCCTGACTTTCAGTAGGTAATGCCTTCCTACCAACTGAAACAGTTACACCTCCTGCTGAACTCACAGCCAATCCTTCAACTACAAGGCGTCTGTCACTATTCGGACTCAGATTGCCATGAGAAAACTGACTCAAAGTTTTGTCAAACTTCGTCAACGACCCTGTAACTTCGTCTAAACGACGGGATTTCAGAAGCAGCAATGTTTCATCTAAATTCCGCGATCGCGACTCTAATCGCTTTAGGTCGACCTCCATCGGCAGGCCGTGAGTTACTTCCCGGGCGAAAGTTGCGGCAGATAACGCCGGAGCTAAGTCCTCATCACGAATTTCGAGAATATGACTACCAATGATTTTAACTTTTGAGTCAAAATCATCCAAAATTTTTCGAAAATTAGAGTTGTAAAGCTCCCGATTGACGTTGACACCAACCAGCGCTCGATCAAACCGCGCGCGTATATCACCGACAAACGCCTCCAGTTTGTCTCTTAACCCGCCTGCGTCGGCAAGTTTCTTACCAAGTTCGACCTGGAGCGTAGACTCTGTTTGCCGCTCTATCCGCGCGATCGTTGTTGCAAAGTCTTCTTTCATTTGCTGCTTAGTCCGCTCGATCATGAGCGTCGTGGCAGCAACGCCAGCGACTAGCGCGTGCTTCTGATCGTCTATGGCGTCTTTGAGCGTATGTGTTTGATCGGAAATGGCGTCGACAACCTGCGCGGCAAACTGTGCCATCTCGTCCTCCAAAGTTTCTAAACGACGCTCTAAAGCGTTAATCTCACGCTGTAGCTCTGATATCTTACTGTTAAACTCATATTGACTTACGCCGCTCTGCTCAGCCATTAACGTACCCCGTCTCGGTAACTAGCCGATTCCCCAGAGTCGGATGACTAACTATTAGGACCGATGGATCTTTGATCATGTCGATAGGATCGTGCACTGCACCGCGGAGCTCCGCCTGCGACTGCGGAATCGCTGACAGGACGGTTTCAAGACGATCAGCCGAGGCAGAGTCGACTTCGACCGCTAAAGTTTCCTCTATTTTATCTTCGGATAGATTTTCCAGCGTCGCGGCCGAGAGTAGCCCTAACTCAGACATGCCGTCACGAAAACTAAGAATTTCTTGTCTTTTTGAGCTCAAGTCGGATTCCAACGTGAAAACATTCTCACGAACTGTTCGCATATCAGCTCTGAACTGATTCGCGATTTCAATCAGTTTCTCAGACTCTTTTTCCGTCATTCGAATCATCGACTCGTTAGTTCTAAAAACCTCAGATTTCCTAAAGTCTGCCTTCTCTGTCCATAAGTGATCCCAAAGGGGCATCATCACGTCCGTATATGCCTTAACCATACTTCCGAAATTCATTACATCTGGAGTTGAATATGAATGCGGAGTGGTTGGAGACGACCAAATTTCCGTGACGGGGTCGTAGAAAAGCTGTGCTTCGGAAGAGAAGTTTAAAATCGGGTACACAGATCCGGTCATCGCCTTCTGCAGGCTATTTCTTAGGTGTCTCTTTGACTCACGCAACTGACTACTGATATGCCGCGGGAGACTGGCGTCATCGAGATGAGCGTCACCGACAAAGCCTGCGGACTCTGCGTTTCGGATAAATTCCTGAACTGCCTCGTAAGCGTCCTGCAACTCTATTCGTAAAACTGGATTGCTATCCAAGCGCTGCTGAATAACGGAATCCTTAGACAACCGGTCCAAAAGATCATCTAATGACAGCTTGAAGGCATTATCAAGATCAATCCCGATCAGCTCCCGAATATAAACGGGAGAGAGGATGCTTCTTGGGCAATAAAATCTTCGGCTACACCAATTAGCGCGGCTCAAAACTTGTAAGAGATTTTCGTGAACGGCGTTCATAGAGCGCGTACGCGCAAAAGCGTAACTTGCACAAGCGCGCTCCAGTTTTTGATATACCTCGGTTAGCTCAGAAAAAACTCCCGATGCTCGCTCTCTAGTTTGATTGGCTTCAGATACAAACGTCTGAATTTGGTCGACAGTGGTGGCCTGACTGTTAATCGAAATCGAAGTCACGGGACTGCCTGCGGACGAACTTACGTTCATGAAGCGTGCGGCTAGTGGTGAGTCGGGCCGAACCAATGGCAAAGTCAGCTTCGAATCCTTTAGCTTTCCTAGGTTTACCGTAAAATCAGAAACCAGCGCCTGAAGCTCTTCCTCTTCGCCGTGAAGAGCGTCATCGCCCCCGTCGTCGTCTCCCCCCGCGGACATCGCTTCAGACAGCGAAAGCATTGGCGGAACGTTCAGTAATTGGTCAGTTCGATCTGCAATGTGCCGCACACCGGACTCAAGCTGAGTCACGTCGACAGTATGTAGCGTTACCTGTTCGTGAACTCCGGACAAGTCGACTATCAAAGTACTATCGCCGATCCTAGTTGCCGCAAACGGAAAATGGATCTCCGCCAAACGGACCTCAGGGAATCCTTTTGAGCGTGCACCAAGCTCGCCTACCAAAGACGCAGTCTCGCTAATCAGGTTTTTTAGATTTGTGTCGGCTGAGGCAAGCTGCCTCTCTACGGAGAGAGACGACTCTTCCAGTTGCTCTTTTTTCGCTTTTTGGTCTGCGAATTTCTTGTAGGCAAAGAATCCGCCAATTGCGCCGACACCAATTGCTATCAAAAAATTCGTAAAAACTAACAAGAACACCGTTAAGATAACCACTGTCGACGCAAAAGCAGTGATTTTTTTTCCCTCTGCGTTATGGGAATCCAGCTCTGCTCTCGCAATCGAAACTTGCTGCCCGAGTCTCTCAACCTCGGTGCGCAAGCTTGAGCTTGACGCCTCATTATCTGCAATTCGTTGACGAAGCTCTTCTGCCGCCCTCCACTCGCGAAGAGCGGGCTCTAAGTGCTGTATTAGAGCGATAGCGCGGGCCTCGTCGCCATCGTCAATGTTCTCTATCGGCCTAGCTAAAACCAAACCGTCGCTGAACTGGCGCTGCATTGAGCCCTCCCCAAACAACCAAGAGCCACTCGTTTATGAGAGGTTTACACTTATTTATTAAAAAACGCTAGGCGGGCCGTGTAGCCTCCGTGCCCAAAAATTATTTGACCCGAACAAGACCTCGTCGGGGTCACCGGTGTCCAGCTAGCTTTGACTGGTCCAGTGTTGAAGTTAGTTTAGGCTGCCCTTTTGGGGGGTATCATTAAGATCCGACGGCTGGCGCGAACCTCCGGATTAGTCTCGGCCGAGTCTAGAAGGTAACGATCAGCAACGTCGGTGATGTCAAAACCCCGTACTGACCCCCGATCCCCTGCTACACGATGGTCAGATAGGCTATGAGTCTGACTCGTCCAGAGAACTGGGCCCGCTTGGATTCACACCTGCGGACCAAGGGATTATGAGAAGACTGGACTCAGCAAACCCACTTGGCCATCAATGACTTACACGTGTCACTAAGCTGTGTGTAAGAGAATGTGTAAGTAAACATCGTGTTTTTGACAAGCGACGGGATACTCGCTCGTTAATCGATTTTTTGATCACGCAGCTGCGGGCGATATCTCGCGCTCGATTCGCTTACCAACCGCCAGTTCCGCGACACGTAAATCGTATGCGGCTTGCAAATTCAGCCAAGACCGAGCGTCGCCACCAAAGTAGCGAGCAAGACGCATGGCAGTATCCGCCGAAACTCCCCGTCGACCGCGCACGACATCGTTGATCCGCGGTGTCGGAACATTGAGCGCCTTGGCTAGTGCGTTGGCGCTCAGCCCCAGTGGTGCCATGAACTCCTCGCGAATCACTTCACCAGGATGCACCGGTCGCATGCCATTTTTGGACATCTATCTCACCTCAGTGGTAATCGACGATTTCCACATCTATGGGACCCTGATCGGTCCATCCGAAACAAACTCTGTACTGATCATTAATGCGGATGCTGTATTGCCCCTTCCGATCTCCTCGCAAAACCTCCAGCCGGTTCCCAGGTGGCGAGCGCAGGAAGTCGAGGGTGTGCGCAGCATCCAGCATGGCGAGCTTCCGTGCCGCTACGTTCGCGATAGCGCCGAACCGACGTGACTTGCCGGTCTCGAAGAATCGCCGGGTATCAGGGCAGCGGAAGCTCCTTATCACGGTAGCAGTCTATAACGCTTAACGATAAGCGTCAATGTGTTACCGAATCTCCCTCCGTCCGAGCTCCCGCACAAAGCGTGGCAATCGGCTTCCGCTCGAGGGGAGACGGTCTGGGGCGTCACAAACGCAGTTTGACGTTTGCGCCTCCGCGGCGATGATCTCGGATACGCTGTGAATCTTGTTACAAAACTGGGCCCGCTTGGATTCGAACCAAGGACCAAGGGATTATGAGAAGACTGGACTCAGCAAACCCACTTGGCCATCAATGACTTACACGTGTCACTAAGCTGTGTGTAAGAGAATGTGTAAGTAACTATCAGATATTGATAGCTGATTTCTTTTACAGAAACACTTCCGCACGCAGAGCTTACTCAGCGCTCAAAGAAAGTGATTCGATAATCAGAATTCAGATTTGACGGCGAATGGTATCGCAATGTCACTCGCGGGCTGGCTCGATTGCTCTCAGGATGTCGTCTAAATCGTAGAAGTGATAGGTCCGATCAGTCGACATCGCTACCAGCAATCCACCTGGAAACCCCGGCAACGCTGCTGAAACGAGATCAATGCCATCGGTTTCTTGGGCGGAAATACGAACCCGACCTACGAGTACATGACGATGCGGTGCCTCAGGGGATGCATCGAGTTCAAAGACTCGCAACTCACCCGCTTGCTGATCTGATACGAAAAACAACGCCCGCTCACGTCCGCGCCGAAAGACGGCTGTCCCCTCATGATCGCGGGTAAATCCAGCAAGCCCGAACTGTGCTAGCTCGTCATCGGCGTCCTCTGCCGCGGGGTCAGCGTGATACTTCCGAATGCCGAACGTTTCGTCGCTTGCGAAGACGACACCGCGCTCCGGATCCACGGAGAGAGCCTCGATTTCCTTCTTGCCACTCCATTCGCCGAACGCTCGCACTTTTACGCCGCGGATTGTCCCGGTGCCGTCGTCAACGAGACGGTACTGGTGAAGGTAGCCTTGGCGCGGTGCAAATTGATCGGAACGACTGACGATGGCGAAGAGGGTGTCGTCAGAGCGACGGACATACATCGCGACACCCATGACGTCTCGCGCACGCTCACCCTCGAATACCGGGATTCCGCCGCCATCGACCGCTCGCATGTCGGGCAATGAAAATACCCTCAGGCGATGCGCGTAGCGCTCGGCAACGATGGCGAGATCGACCTTGTGTCCCGCAAGGGGAACATCGTAGACCACATCAACATTGTTGGGACGAAGCAAGCCACGGATCGTCAGATCATGACGAATCTTGCCATCGAGGCCGAACGCATAGAGCGCACCGTCGGAGTCTTTATCAGTGCCCAGTACGAGACTTTTGGCCGGGTCGGCGCGGTTGATCCAGATCGCAGGGTCATCGGAGTCGTGGCGCACCGGCTCCGTGACCCGGCGCGGCTTGAGCCCCTGGTTCGGTGCCGCATCCGACGACCCGATCGACAGCAGACCGACCGCCAGCAGCGCGTACACCGTCCGCGAAAGAGTCAGTCGAAGTCTGTTCCAAACCGGTCGGTTCATGGGGTTAACGCTCCAGCACATCGGTATCGACACAGCCTATCAACCGCTTTACCGCACGAGCTCGGTACCCTCCCAGCAACGCGTCGGCCGCGGTGGGTGTGGGTTGGAGCAGCGCGTTTCCGTCGCATCTGACGACTGATGCAGCGTAACGAATTTCGATCCGTCCGATCGATATTCGATGTCGAATGCATCGTATTGTTTTCCGGTAACCGTCAGTGACTGATAGCGCAAGCGCTGCGCTTCGAGACGGATCATTTGGTAAAGCTGCATGTCTTCGCCGATGCGATCTAGCCCCTTGCGACCGGCGTCGACCGCAAGGTATTGCTTCGGTCCGGCGACCGAGACCACATACACCGGTCCGCCGGCTTGGGTGAGTGACGTGTTGCCCTCGGGGATGTTTTGTCCTCGTCCGTACACGTGATCATGGCCTTGCAGTACCATATCGACGCCGTGCCGCTCATAAACCGGAACCCAGTGCTCTCGTAGCGCCGGATTATCGCGCCCCAACGCCACTGAAAAGACGGGGTGATGATGGCTGACGATCACCCATCGTGACTCATCGCGGGTCAGCAGTTCATCGAGCCAACGCGCCTGAATGGCTGCAGCGCCAGGCTCATCGAGTGCACGCATGGAGTCGAGGACTACGATGAGCACTCCGGAATATCGCACCGAATAGACCGTATCTTCGAACCCCTCGGGACCGTTCCGCGGAGGGCTGAACTGTCGTGCCCAATGCGGGCTGAGAATGCGCCGAGGTGAGTCCCCGGATGAGTCAGAATCCAAGTATTCGTGATTTCCGGCGACCGGAATCGTCGCCACCATACCATTCAGAAATCCGCCCGCTTCGAACCATTCGCCCCACTCGTCGTCATGATTGCCTTCGCGTTGGTTGACCAGATCTCCAGCATGCAGCATCAACGACACTCCGGGCGAGGCGCTGAACCCACCGCGTATCACCCGCGAAAAATGCGAGCGCACGGAGTTCTGCGCATCGCCGAAATACAACAGCGAAAATGGCTTGAATGTCATCGCAGCGGTCTTGAACTGCAGCCATTCGCTCCACGTGCCATCGCCACGAACGCGGTAGGCGTAGAGCGTGTCAGGCTCCAACCCGGTCAGTCGTGCGGAGTGATGGTGCGCCACACCGTTTCGGGTGTTAAGGATTTGGGTCCGCCCCGTAACCATCGACGCCAGTCGGTGCAGCCCAGGTGAATCGCTGGCCTTGCTCCATTGCAACTGCGCCTTCCGCATACCGACACCCGTTCGCCAGGTCACGGCCGCCTCGTGTGCCGCGTCGGCACCTGGAATCAGCACAATGCGATCCGGGTGCCGGGTCGGATGGTAACGAACGTCTCCCGTTCGAGTGAGCGTGTTGCTCGACTCGGAATGCCCGGCCGCGACGCCCGCTAGGAACAGGGACGCCGCAACCACCGGCAGGACTCGCCAACACCGACCGCGTCCCGTCCAGTGACTGAAGATGCTCATCAGAACGTAAAACGAAACCCTGCAGCGTATCGACGACCGAAGCTTTCCCATTCGATCGTCTGGCTGCCCTTGAACGACGAGGGCACACCCGTGGCCGTGAGCAGGTTGCCCGGCTCCGAAAAGCGGCGACCCGGATTATTCAGCAGATTCGTTGCATCGACATAGACTTCGAAGTTCTTGTTGATGGCATACCGCGCCGAGAAGTCCAGTTCGTCATCCGCCGCCCAATACGTATCGCCTGCATCGGTCAGATCGTCGGCGAACGAATCAAGCCAAAGGGAGCGCCGTTGGTAGCTCAATTGCAGGGAAATCCCATACTTCTCGTAGTACACAGAGGCGTTATAGACCTCATCGGAGGTACCCGGGAGTCGCAGTTTTCGCGCGGGAACCATGCCCACCGCCGGCTTGGTGATCTCGCTGTCATTAAACGTCGCAGTCGCACGGAAGCCGAAACCTCCCATCCAATTCGGCAAGCCGATCGAATCGATCCAAGGTTCAAGTTGCAACTGAGCGGCGACCTCGAAGCCCTTCAGGTAGCCGTCGCCACCGTTGGTGATGCCGGAGTACACGTAACCAGAACGATCTATGCCATTGCTGTTGAGGGAGTCGGAATTGAAAACCCGCGATTGACGGTACAGTACGTCGCTCACATCTTTGTAAAAAACTCCCGCCATGAGATAGCCCTGCGGCTCCACGTACCATTCAAAGTAGGCGTCGACGCCGCGGGCCTGTTCAGGCTTGACCGCAGGGTTGCCGCCGGAGATGGTCAGGTTGGCGTCGTTGACCACGACGTTCGGCCGGATCTGGTCGTAGTCGGCACGCGCCGCGCCACTCGTCAACGAGAATCGCAATTTTTTGCTGTCATCGAGGTTGTAGTTCACGTGCAGGCTCGGAAAAGCCTGCGTATCGCTCGACTCTGCAGTGATCAGCCGCGCCGTGCCTGCAATCGTGCCGTTGGCAATACCGCGATTGTCGAGCTTCTCCACGCGTACACCCGCCACCGCAGAACCCCAGTCCCACTTGACCGTCCCCATGAGGTAGCCGGCCAGCACTTGCTCGCGAACGTCGTAATAGTTCGCAGGCACGCCCTGCAGCGCAAAACTCGTCCGTGCGGCACCGATCGCCGTCCGCATCTTCGCAGGATCGAAGTAGCGAAAGGTGTAATCCATCGGCAGCCGCCCGAGGAAGGGCTGGTCCAGCGAGAACTGGTTGTAGTCCGTCGACACACCAATGGTGGAGAACTGCGCCGCGGTATTCAGAACCAGACTTTTTTCGTCCACGACCTTGGTGCGCTGATCGAACTGCAAGCCCACCTTGACCGTGGCATCGCCGCCGAAGACTTCCATGTCGCGAGCCAGAGAAAGACGACCCGTATACGCCTTGGTGGTGTCCACGGCGTCGAGTGCCGACAGTGACACGAGAGGTTTGGTGAATGTGTCAATGGCCGTCACGGGCGTTCCGGCCTGAAAACGCGTGGGCGAAGTCAATTGAAGAGTGGTGAACAGGCGCAGGCTCGAACGATTGGTGTCTGTGAAGTCGTAGCTCACCGTCGGTCGAAGGGTTCGCGTGCTCGGACTGTCCCAGCTGGCCTCGCCAACAACTGAGCGGTCATCCTTCGACTCGGTATAGTTGCCCAGCCAGTTGAACCGCCACGACTCACCGATCGAATGATTACCCTCGAGAGTATTGGTGAAGATGGACTGTTCGAAGGCGCGCAAGGTGGATCGCTGACGGATGTCGATGCCGTAAACCGTGCCTTTGGAGGGCGTGTTGCCGATGCAGACATCGGCGTAACCGGACGTGGTCGGTGTCGAGTTCGGCACAGGCGTGCAGGGCGCAGTCTCCGCAACGAGGTCACCCTGCCTGTCGTCGAGGTCGAAGCGATAGTTGTCGCGCAACTCATCATCCGTGAACGTGGTGTAGATGGATCGAAGCGATATCTCGTTATCACCGTCACGCCAGTCAAGACGCCCCGTGGCGGAGAGATTTTTCCGCGTTAGGCGGTAGAGCTTGTTTTCGGCCTCGTGGGCCCAGAAGCGGGTCTGGTTATCGGGGCGTTGATCCTGCGATACACGTTCGTAATCGACTTCGAAATTGTCCGTGATCATGTCGCGTTCGAAGTAGGTCGCAGAGAACACGACACCCACTTCGCCACGACCGGTTTCGAGGCGATCGCTGTAGACCGCCGACGCCTCCTGCTGCGCCCGATCACCGAGCGACGCTTGACCGTAACCCGCCTTGCCCGACACCTTCCGCCCTTCAAAGTCGAACGCCGAGCGCGTAACGATATTCACATTGCCGGAGATGGTTTCGCTCGGCATGTCGGCCGTAACGGCTTTAGTCACGATGATTTGCGAGGCAATGGCCGAGGGTACGGAGTCGTAACGGGCATCACGCCCCTCGGGGCTGACGACGGTGATTCCGTCGAAGCTGAGCGTCGTCCAATAATTCGGCGCGCCGCGAAGACTGATATACCTGGCCTGTCCTTGGTCACGCTCGACTGCTACACCGGGCAGACGACTGGCGGCCTGGGCAATATTTTGGTCCGGGAGGCGCCCGACCGCATCGGCCGCTGCCACCGCGACGAGGTTGTCGGAATTGCGTTGGGTCCGCAACGCTGCCGCCTCGGATTCGGCGATAGGCCGCGATCCGAGCACCACGATTTCGGTGAGGTCCTTGGCGCTCGCGGGTGTCCCCTGATCCGCCATCACACCCACGGTTCCCCCAGCAAGCAGAGCCGACGCGCCCAAGCCCACGATACGTGTATAAATACTCACAGCAACCCTCCCCGGGTTCGCGACATGATGTTTCGGAAGGTGCTTCGGGCGAGCGCCCGGCACACTCCGTAAAAGGTAGCGGGCCTTCATGTCGGCGAAGTGACAGTACTGTTTAGGGTTTGTGTCGGCTGACGTGTCGGCCGCGGCGGCTGTCCAGCCCGCTTTGATTGGTCGAATGTTGAAGTTAGTTTAGGCGGCCTTTTTGCGCGTTATCGAGATGATCCGAGGGCTGGCGGCGAGCCCCCAGGCCTCGGGCGCCGGGGGTCGGTATCCAAGGGAGCTGTGCGGTCGCACCCGATTGTAGTGATGTCTCCATTGCTCGATCAGCACCTGCGCCTCGCGTAGGGTGTAGAAGATCTCACCGTTCAAAAGTTCGTTTCTCAGCTTACCGTTGAAGCTCTCGCAGTAGCCGTTCTCCCCGCCACACGCGTGCTCTTTAGGATCACTTTATCCAGTTCTCCCTCATTAGCGCACCCTGTAGGGCTGCTCTGTGCAAACGCCCACGGGGCAGCCACTGTAACGCAAGGAGTTTTCAACCGATGGCGGAGCCTTGAGAAGTTTCATCATGATGAAAAATCCTGGATATGAATCGATCAGAAACGATAAGTTGCGGAGATTCGGTACGAGCGACCCAAGATCGGCCGCGCGGTGTAGAACCGCGCACCGGCATCGCCAGAAACGAACTGGCCAGCGCGGGGGTTGCCCTCCGTCAGGCCGATTTCATTGCTCAAATTCACACCGTGGAAGCCGACGGTCAGTTGATCGGTCGCCTTCCATGTGACGTTGGCACCGAGCACCTCATAGGCCGGCAGCGACTGCGAGTTAGCCGCATCCGCGTAGCGCTTCGAATAGTACTCCGCATCCAGTTCCGCACGCAGACGCCCACCCATTAATTTCACACCCGGGTTGAGACGCGCCGATACCTCGGGAACACGAATCAACTGGTTGCCGTTGAAGGTCACCACCACGGGCTGTCCACCGACGTTGTTGGTGAAGGTGAAGCTCTCGTACTCAGGCTGCTGCCACGTCAGTGCACCACCGACATAGAACATCTCTCCGAAGCTGACATTGCCCTCAACTTCGACGCCGACCGTTTTGGTGTCGGCGTAGCCGACACGTGTGGTGAAATTATTGGTCGCGTTGTTAAACACGTTGTCAGTGAAACGTACGCCCTCGAATTTCGACTGGAACGCGGTCGCGTAGAGGGAATAACTACTCCCCTCCAGCTTGAGGCCCGCCTCCACCATGGTGATCGGCGTGACACGTATGTCGGTACGAACGGCATCACCGGCGCTACCCTGAAACTCCGAGGGTGACGGCAAACGTCCCGTGTCGGTCACGCGCAAAAAGGCGCCGAAACCGTCGTTGAACTGATAATTTAGCCCGAGCGTAAAGCTGGTCTGGTCGTAGGTACGCGCAAAGCCCTGGAAGACGCCCGTGCCCGTGATCACCTGGTTATCAGCTAAAGTTCCCGCAACGCCAAGATCAACCGTCTTTTTGCCCTCGACGGCACCGGAGAAGTCGATCTTCTCATGTCGAACGCCGAGGTCGAGGCGCAATTCCTCACTCAGCTTCCACTCATCGGCGAGATAGAGTGCAGTGCTGCGTGCCTCGACCGTGGCGTTGTCGAACAAGGAGCCATACCGCAGGATGCCGTTATCGGTCACCTTGCCGACAATCGCGCCGTTGCCGCCAACGGCGAGAACATCGACGCGTCGCGCCTGATCGCGCAGCTCGAGATTAGCGGTCGCCATGAAACGATCGTAGTCGTAGGAGTAATCGGCGAGATAAGCGCCAAGAGTGACATCGTGGGTTGCACCACCTAGCTCAAACTGCCTGGAAACTCTTAGGTCGTTTGTGAACTCGCGCAGCGGAACGATCACGGTGAGCAGATTTCCGCTGATCATCAGCCCGTTGCCATTAGCGCCATCGAGGTTGAATGCCTCGCCGGATGTGGCGTAGACCATACGCAAATCAGCGCCGGGATAAGCCGCTTGCGCAGCACCGCGTAGCGAAGCAAGTCGCGCTCGTGCCGATTCAACGTTACCCGTCGGGAACAGGCCATTACGAGTGATCTCGGAATCACGCAGGCGCGCGATATTCCGCAAACGCCAACCATCACCGAGACCCAAATCCAGTTTCGCGGTTAACTGCGTCAGTTTGACATCGGTTCCACGACGCAAATCGAAAGCGAAGGGCCCGTTGACATTCATGAAACTCAACAGCCGATTATCCGGACCAGCCAGAGTTCCGTAATTCGGATCGAATCCCGAGATGGCAGTGACATCGCCGGATGAATCAAAAGTCAGTGGTACGGGCAGGAGAAATCCAACGTTGTCGTCGATATGTTTAACGTTCACATCGATTCGACCGTCCGCCAAGTCGTGGCCGATTGCGACGCGGAACTGACCGCCTTGGTTCTGCCGAAAGCCCGGCGGCCGAATGCCGTCATCGGTTCGGAAGAAACCGCCAACAGACATATCCCATGACTCGCCCAATGGCGCGCCATAGTAAAAGTCAGTACGGAACATGTCGTAGTCACCGACCTGGACCTTCACCAGACCTTCTGCTTTTTCACTGGGGCGACGCGTGATGAAATTGACGACTCCGCCCGGCGAGTTGGCTGCGAAAATTGCCGAAGGACCGCCGCGCACCGCTTCCACGCGACCGATCGTTTCATCGAGACGGAAAGACTGATCGGCGTTCAACCAACCGAGGCCACCATCGTGCTGAATGGTCAGCCCGTCTTCCTGAATCGTGACCGACGAATAACCATCGGTCGGAATGCCACGCGAGCGGACGTTGTTGGACGCTTCACCACCGGACGCCTCGACCCAAAAACCCGGGACCGACTTGAACACTTCTGCAGTGCTAATCGGAGCGACGAAGCGCAAGCGCTCGGAATCGAGTGAGGTCGCTGCGTAGCTAACGTCGACTTTCGCCAACTGACCGAGGCCAGCGCGTCCGGTGACAATTACCTCTTCAAGGGCTTGCTCGCGATTCGACTCCGACGTCTGCGATTCAGCCGCTGATGCAGCGAGCAACATCGACACCGTTGCCGCAATCGTCCAGAGGATATCTCGGTTGCTCATCTTATTGTCTCCCTCAGGTTCGGTCAGGCTGAAGTACATCAGGGTTTTCCTGCAGGCCCATTGCAGGTGGGTTGCGATTTCATGTCGGTGACGAAATAGATCGGGTTCGAGATCAGCAACAGACGCCCTGTTGCGCGGTCTCGAATATCCGCTCTGAGCCAACGCTCACAACCGCTCGTCTTGAATGGGAGCGTCATGGCGGCGCTCGAGATCGCGTGCGACTGAACGATGCGTCCACGGATTGAATCGCCAATCGTCACGATTAGCTGCTGACCCAGCACGTCGCGAGTTGCAATCTCGAGCGAGAAGTCCGTCTCGGACGCGAGTTGCACCGAGCCGCCCATCGCGACGTTCTGCGTCGCGGTAATCACGTTCAGATCGACGTGGCGCGTTTGCGTGCCATCGACATCAACGAACACCAGACCATCGCGAACGCTCGAGAAGATTGCTCTTTGTGACAGCTGGGTCGCATAAACGACGCTGCGCGGTCGCCCAACTGGCACTTGTCGATCGGCTGCGGCAGCCGGATCATGTGAGTCACTGCTCGCAATCGCAGCCACACGAATGCCGCGATCAAGCAATCGCTGCCAATACTCGAGCGCAGAGAAAGGTCCTTCGGCACTCGCAAAACGCAGTAGCGAGCCCCCATTGACGACCTCAACCGCATCAACCTCATTCCAGCCGGCCTGACCGGACCATCCGCACCCCATGCAATCTTCGTTAGCCGGCAGACCGGGATGGTTGACGATAACGAGCCCACGTCGTCGCCGGGTCTCGCTGAAAACAGCCGCGATATCGACGGCGCTCGAGTCCGGCTTCAGAAACGCCGGCCACTGGTCGATACCCAATACGTTGGCATGACCACCGAACGTCGTCATCTCCATACCGGGGATGATTAGTAGTTGATCGAAGTAGGCTTGAAGTTCGCGTAATCCGTTGTAGTGCGAGTTGGTGTTGTGATCGGTAATCGCAATGAAATCCAGCGCTTCGCGTTCTGCCGCGAGCAAAGTTTTGAAAATAGGACAGGGCACTCGACGCCCCGAACGACTCTCACAGCTCCCGTCGCTGTGCGCGGTGTGGGTGTGAAAGTCTCCGCGATACCACCCCGCCGCCGCTCGTAGCGGTCCGGCGACGAAGGCCGATTCGGGTAATACGTGCCCTTTCCGGTGCAGACGTATTCGTACCTCGTAATTGGTTGGCGGCATTCCGCGCCCGGGCAGACCCACCGTCGCTCTGACGTTCGGGAAACTCATGACAATGCGCCACGTCCCAGCGCGGATCGGCCCAGGCCGATACGATGGCGTGGCATCCACCGCACCGATAGTCAAAGCGGTCTTGTTACTTCCGCTGGCACCGCGAAAGCCAGATTCATCGTACACCGCCAAATCAACAACGGTTCTCACGCCTTGACCATCGTGAGAAAAATCAATGTCGAGTCGATCGATCCCAGCCGGGACATCGAACCCGATTTCACGAAAGCGCTGATGGTCGGCGCCGGTGATGGTACCGACTCGTCGCAGTTCGATGGCATCTACAGCCTCGGGCGGTGGCGAGGATGCAACCCCCACCACCACCGAGAACCAAATTCCGAACAGCCAACCGATCAGGGTTGATCGATGCGTCACGCTGCGACGATGCCTCCGTCGTCGCGTTGGATCACGATCGTGGCTGATCGCGGTCGCGTCAAACCCCCATCCGGCCAGTGTGACGGATACTTACTCGGGTTCGTCAAATCGGCCAACGGCATATCCTCGCCCGGGTGCTGAATATTGACGAACAACGCCTTGCCATCGGGCGACTCGGTGATGCCTGTGATTTCGCACTGCACAGGTCCTACCAAGAAACGCTTGAGCTTGGCCGTACCCGGAGCGGCACCAACGTATGTTTGCACCGTCTTTGTTGCGCCACTTGCATCGGTATTGGTCACAGTGCGGGTTACACCATCACCAACAGTGCCAGGCAAAGCAGCCAACAACATGCAGTTAGTGACGTCCGTGTAGGCGCCATCATCAGTCTGGATCCAGAAAATCCCGTTAGACCCGAACCAAGCACCGTCAGGGCTCGAGAAATCGTTCTCGGCGGTGAGACCCGAGAGATTCACATTCGCCGCATCAGCCGTCGAGCGTGCACCAAACAGGTACACATCCCAACGAAACGTCAACGCAGCAGGGTCTGCTTCAAGCCAGCGGATGATGTGTCCATTGGGATTACCACGCTGCGCAGAGCCATTAGTGCGTGCGTCATTGTAATGGCGAGGATTGGCTGCGTCGGTCGAGGCTAAAGTCCGCAGTGACGAGTTGTTGTTGGTCAAAGTCATATAGACCGCGCCGGTGAAAGGATCCACCGCGCCCCACTCGGGGCGATCCATCTTGGTGGCGCCCGCGGCATCGGCTGCCAGTCGCGCATTGACCAATACATCGGCCTGATCCGCGAACGCGTAGGGTGTGTAACCGGAGTTCACCGCACCCGTGTTAAACGTGAGTTCAACCCAGCGCCCGGTTCCGTCGGCGCTGAAGATGGCAGCATACAACTTACCGTTATCGAGATACTTATCGCCGGCCGCCAAGCCGCGGTAGGCATCAGCCGGATCCCAAACGGCATTCGACACGTACTTATAGATGTATTCGTTGCGCGAATCACAACCCATGTAATACACGATCGGCTTGCCGGCGACCGCCTTCGCAGGCCACGCGCCCTCATGAGCAAAACGCCCCATCGCGGTGCGCTTCTTCGGCACCGACGAAGGTGAGTACGGGTCGGTCTCGACGATCCAACCGTAGGTGTTCGGCGCATTGCGATAATCATCCGATCCGTCGGTCGAGGAGCCCAACACTTCAGCGTTCCAACGCCCGTATAGCTTATCCGCGGTATCAGGCGTCGGGGTCGACCACAGTTCCCGACCCGCGCCCGCCACGCCGTAGCGCGCGAACGACGTGAGCTCCTTGGCGGTTCGCTTGGCGTTATCCGTCGCCGTGGTGCGGCGGAAGTACCCGGCCCAGTTCTCCTCGCAAGTCAGATACGTTCCCCACGGCGTGTAACCGTGCGCACAGTTGTTCACCGTGCCGCGTGTAGCGACTCCCGTCGGCGAATACTGGGTGACCATATACCGCGAACCGGCAGCCGGGCCTGACAAACTCATCGGAGTCAATGTATGCAGGCGACGGTTAAACGCCGAATCTTGCTTGTAGGTCCAGTTACCGCCCTGCTTGACGATTTCGACTACGGACACGCCGTGAACATAGAATTCTTTCAGGACTTCACTGGCGACAGTGCGAACACCATCGACGATCGTCTGACCGTTGGCATGCAGGAAGGACGGCGTAATCGCCTCGTGATTCATAACGAGCAGCGCGCGATCCGTCGCAGTGGCGGAATACTTGCCATCTGCACCGAGACCAAAATACTGGATCGCGTCGTGGTGATCGCCAGCGCGTCGATCGAAAGTGCTCGCGTCGTCGGTACCGTCGTTTCTGAACGCCGCGACGCTGGCGGCCATGGGATCGCCTAGACGGAACAGCACGGTCGCGTAGTAGCCGCTCGGAATGCGAATTGAATCTGCCACCGACTTGGCAACCGGATTGAAGGAAAGCGCGGTCGCACGCGGCGGCGTGACACCCGATGGCGTAGCAGCGAGCGCATCGGGTGTCGGCGCGCCAACATCATCGCCATTGCAACCGGCAAGGGCTCCAAACACCGACAATGCCGCGAGGCCGGCACCGCCCTTGAGCAACATACGACGCGCGATAATCGCACTCATTTCAGGATTCGGCGAAACGTTGGTGACCTCGTCGTCGTTCGGTTCTTTCATGGCCTGGCCCTCGTGTCTGCGGTTTGTGGGAAGAGACGAAAGGATGCAAACTAGGCTTTACGAATTCGTGACTGCTAGCTTGCAGCTTTATGACCCAGGTCTTCTGCTTGAGGAAGGTGTGCAACTCACGCGCCTGCTGCGGCGCGCCATCGACTCGAGCTTGCTAAACGCGCCGCAGATCGACTGCGACGTCGCGGCCAGTCCAACCCTGCAACGCTGAAACCTCAGCTCGAGTGGCCAACACCGACGACCTTCTGCATGTCCGGATATCGCCGAAATCTGGCCAGCGACGATGGACTCATGTACTTCGCCAACACCTGGTCCGGCGTACGCTTCAGATCGACTACGGTGAGACAATCCAGACAATTGCCAAAAGTCGGATCAACGTTGAATCCGATCACTTTGCCGCCGAGCTTCAAATATTGTCGCAACAGCACCGGTACGGAGCGCGCCCGTCCGGACGACTCGTCGGGCCAGTACTGCGCCAACTCCTCGATTTTCCCGAGTTGTGCGAGCTCGCGATTCAAGGTTCCAAGCGAACCCGCCGGCCGGAACGGCGTGCGAGACCTCAAGAACGCCCCCAACAAAGGATCGAAATGATGCCATTTTAGATATCGCACGAGCATGTCGCGAGAGGCAAGATCGTAATCGGCACTGATACTGACCGGACCGATCAATTTTGCGTACCGCGGATGACGCGATACGTACTCTGCAATACCGCTCCACAGCGCGAGCAACGGCGTCAACCCGCGCTGATACTCGGGTCGAACGAACGATCTGCCGAGCTCGATCGCCGGACCCAACAACTTGAAAAATGCGTCGCCGATGT
>Ga0214921_10003012_pt1 | contig 26492 bp, 37 predicted proteins | sample LL1505_MetaG_FD_177992 | JGI IMG/M metagenome (GOLD analysis project Ga0214921, IMG submission 177992) | Freshwater microbial communities from Lake Lanier, Atlanta, Georgia, United States - LL-1505 | ecosystem: Environmental > Aquatic > Freshwater > Lake | place: USA: Georgia | collected... | reverse complement strand
AAACAACCAATGAGAATATATAGAGAAATATATTTCTAATAATGGACAAAATTTTAAATCTAAGCACATTTGGCGACGTTATACATCGCGATGGCCAGGATCAAATGGATCGTGAAGAAAACGGCATCCACACTGAACATCCAAAGATGGACGGGACGGAGGGTAAATATGCCTATGTTTTTAAGATGGTTTTACAGAACGTAGTTCAGACTAAGCTATTACATTGGCAATCACATTTTTACGGACAGCACAAGGCTCTAGATGAGTTATTTGATGGTCTTATTGATAAAGGTGATGAGCTAGCAGAAAGTGTAATGGGTAAATATGGTAGACCAGTTTTAAGCGAAGAACAACTTTGTTTGACCCTTATGAATTACGCTAACCCAGAAAAAGGAGATTTAAGCGACTTTATGGATCACCTATATAAATGCTATGCAATTGATTGTAAATCTCTTTTCGAGCAAGGTAAGGACTCAGAAATTATGAATATAATAGAGGAGATAATAGGTTTGGTTGACAAGATCAAATATTTAATATCATTAAGATAAACTAATAAATATAATATGACACAAGGAAATAATTGCTATAGATTAATAGCTAATCAGAATTACAGACCAGGAGCTACAGGAGCTACTGCAGGACCACAACAAAAAGACGTTCTAATAACAAACGTTTATATTGGACCCGGAGCGGCAACATTAGATTTCTATGACGCAGCAGGTAACAGAAGTATCTTACCAGTAGGATCGGGTAATACAGGTATTTGGATGCCTGTAACGATAACTGCTACTGGATCATCATTAACAGGAACTATATACGGATTCTCACAGGGTAACATCTACGGAAACCAATAACAAAAAACCCATCGGAGATTGTTCGATGGGTTTTTTGTGTTCTCTAATTTATAGGCTCGGTAAAGATTATAAGATTTCTGATCATAACCTCATATTCCCATTTACCATTGGGTAATTTCTTTTCAGCTAGGATAACCATCGTAGAAGATCCATAATCTCCGTCTCCTCTTTCTTTTATAATGTCGTTATGTGATTTTGAGTTCTTATATTCAGAGATAACTTTTTGGCTTAATTTACCTACCCTATAGGCTTTTTTTATGTCATCAACTGCCCTTTGCACTAATTGATCTTGTGATGTTTGTTTGCCATCCAAAACGGTAGACCAAATAACCTGATACATTATCTCGCCTTTCACTTTAAGATTCAGGTTATCCAAGCTGGGAAATAATTCGGGATATTTCACTTCAGCTGGTGAGAAATATGAGGGTTTACCAAAACACTCAGTATGCCCTATTTTTCCGTCGGGAATTGAATCTATTATATCTGAGAATTTACCCCCTGTATTAGAAGTTTGCTGAACTACACTTATAAAATATGAATTTCTAAGCTTTGCTCTTTCGTCCAATAGTAGATTTCGATTAAGATCATGCGAGAGGGTAGAAACGTATAGTTCAATTTTTTTGGAGATGCTATCGTTAATAGAATTAAGATCTTCTATATAGTAGACCTTATTCTGCTGTCCGAATAAGGTAACGGAGAATGTGACGGCTAACCCTAATAGTATCTTTTTCATATTACAAATGTAATTCACTATTGCGGGATAAAAAAATATTTACTTAAATATATAGATAATCATGGGAACACCCGATAATATATTATTTATTGATTTTAGAAACAGCATAATGGAATCATCAGGATTCTCTGATGCTTTGGTCAGGTTTATGGAAAGGGAGGGTATCTATGGATATGAACAGGAGGTTGAAAGCATACTGAGGGGTAATTCGATAAATTCTGTGATAACTGATATACAGAAATATTTTAGAGATAAGGAGGGTATAGAGGTTAGCAGAGCAGATATAATGGATATGGACAGGGAATCTATGCTGGATAGGTATCTCGAGATTAGGGGTATTAAGGGGTATACTGGATCTATTATTGATCTATGGGGTCAATACAGAAAAGCTGGAATGACCAAGACTATTAAGGCAAAAGACAAAGATCTTTATCACTTAAAGCCAAGTAAGGACACCCTACGTATATGGTGCTGGGACAATAAGAGGTTAGAGGGTATACCGACGCTAATTACAGTAGAGGACATATATGGTAGAGAAAACTTCGGACAGGTAAATCCTAGCGACTATGTGTATGTATAAAAAAACATATAGTGTTTTGATATATAAGATAAATAAATTAAAAAAAGATACAAAAAAATGGAAAACAGACTATTATCATTCAATGAATTCGAGACTCTTTACGAATCTTTCGGATTCATAGCAGAAGCAGAAGTACCTGATTTTACTCCACAAAAAAATGCAGTTAGCGACGAAGATCTGATAGCTTTATTTAGCGGTAAAATGGTAGATGAGGCATTCGATGCTAAACTATTCTCTGCAATCAAAAAAGGTGAAAAATCGGAAAGAGTTAAACAACTACAGAAAGATTTAGGACTTACCGCAGATAGCGTATTCGGTTCAGGAACAGAAGCTAAGGTTAAACAATTTCAAACTACTAATAAATTAGCAGTAGATGGTAAAGTTGGAGTTCAGACATTAAGAAAGATGCTAGAACTAAAGGGTGATAAAACTCCAGATAAAACTATCGAAGCTAAATACCTTAAGATAACCACTCCAGGTCAAGCAAACGCAGCAGGTATTAATCCTGAGCTATTAAAGCTATACGACATAACAATCGTAAATAATGGGGAAAAACAATATGTTATACTGATACCTAAAAAAGATGCTGCTGCTAAAGCTAAAGCTCTTCAGTCTAAAGGATCATTCAAAGGATTTGAATGGTTAGCAGAAGGGGTAAAATACATCGGTAAAGCTTTAATTTATACTGCTACAGGGGTAACATTAATTACTTTAGATATAGCTAAAGCCATAATTTCAGGAATAGCTTCCGCTGCAAAATTCGTAGCAGGCGGAGTAGCTTACGTTATGGGTGCAGCCATTCAAGGAATAGTTAATATCGGAAAATGGATAGCTAGAGGTGGTAAAGCAATCTATGCAAAAGTTTCTGCCGCAGCAAACGAACTTTATACCGGATTCTGTAAGGGATTTGCTAAAGTTGCTAAATCATCAGTAGAAGCTTTTACAGCTTTCATGACAGGGGTTAAAGCAGTAGCATACACAGCTACTGGAATTGCATTAGCAGCTTTTAAAGCTGTTGCGACATTATTATCTCCTGCAGTTAAGGCAATAGTACAGGGTGCTAAAGACGCTGGTGCATTTATTTCAAACGGAGCGGCATGGATAGCTAAAAATGTTAAGAATGGAGCAATAGCTTTTAAGAATTCAGTTGTAGCTGGTTGGGAGGCCACTAAAAAAGCTACACAAAATGCATGGAACGGTGCTAAGACAGCAGCTAAATCAGCTGGTGATGCAATGTACAAAGCAGCTGGTGATGCTTATAACGCAACTACCAGTTTCTTTTCAAGTATGTATGATGCAGGTAAATCTTTCTGGGAATCTCTATTAGAATTAACGGGAAATCCTATCTTTGAATCAGACGAATTAGCATTTGATCATATTGACTTTACAATCGTATAACAATAAACACCACAAAAAAACCAGATCCTAAAAGATCTGGTTTTTTTTGTGGTGTTTATTATCCGATGTATTCTGTTACCTTATTAGGCAAGATACTATATCTTTCTGATTTAAGTGAGATGAATCCGAGTGCCGCACCTATGATATGTACCATATGTGCTGTTCCATCCGAAAAATTAGAAAATCCTATTACTTCAGGAACGATCATAATACCAAAGAAGATATAAAGAAATACGTTTCTCTTACTGAGGCAAACCCGGCTTAACATAAAGTATAGTGTTCCTGATATGCCAACTGCAGGAATACCTACTGCTAAAGATACCGGAAAGTATATAAGTGATATAATAAGTGTAATAAAGAATAGATTTCTAAAGCTATATTTCTGATTTATCTCGGGTATTAGAAAAACAAACATTAATAATAGATTCATGCCTAGATGGCTAAGATCCCCGTGTATAAATCCATTAACAAATGGATTGTAGTTCATGATGTTATCTGAAGCATCACCTAAAAAGATCTTAGCAATTACGCATAGGACAAAAGAAGAAATCCACGCTAAGAATATAAATAGAACGTTTAATGCGGGATTCTTTAACTTTTTAAAAAATGTAGTTTTCATAATTTTCTTTTTTAAGATTATAATACAAATTTATAACATATCTACGGGTAAAAAAAATTTAACCCATATTTTTTTATCGTTAACTAAATATATAAACAACCATGAAATACAAGGTCCTACCTAATAGAACTGCATTAAAGAAAAATCCCCCTATAAATAAGAAGAGGAGATATACTAAATCAAGTGAAGTAGAAACATTAGATATCAAGATCGATAAAGATAATGATAGAGTACCTAAGAGATACCAATGTGACTATGATAATTGGTTCCCGTGGGAGTGGTATTAATTAATAAACAAAAAGTGTAAGAATATGTCAAATTCTAAAATTAGTGAGGAAATACTTTATGAAGCACACGTTCTCGGGATTTTTCACGAGGTTATTGATATAGCAGTCAAACTTCAATCTTCTGGCGTCGATGTATATTTATCCTATGATATGGCATTTAGAAAAGTCTCATCTGAGATTGAATCTAATAGAAATTAATATTTTATAACTATAGATTCTATCGATTTCTGGTATATCCTAGATATCTTAGGATTTTTAGCAATCTCACTCTTCCATCCAGTGTCAGATACTAATTTAGTTAAAGAAGGAGCCAGGCTTTCGAATTCCCTAGCCTCTAATTCATATGGATTAGTTTCATAAGAGTGTGTGTTTTGATATCTAGTGTACCAAGGCCAAAATTGTAAGTAGTGAGCATATTCATGTAGCATGGTGGATGCAAGATCATTAAAATTTATATGTGGTCCACCCCATATTTTTATTATGTTACCTTCGTTGTAATACTCTCCATACGTTAGGTTTTTCTTGCCCTCCTTTTTAGCACCATAAAAAAAATATAACTTAGGAATGTCTTTTCGGTATCTAGACTTTCCCTTAAGATGTATTATAAGACTCCAGAGTCTAAATATCTTGTCTTTGTTAATTCTTTCCAAAACATATGAGGTTTTATTGGGATCTAAATAGACTAATAACGTATCCCTCTAATACTATATATTCGGAATCCCTATCTAATCCTCTGAATGAAGCATATCAACCCTTCTATCCGCTACATCTCTAATTAGAGCGTCTAAAGATCTTCTATAGGCTTCAATGGTCTTTTTAAAATCCTTTGTTTTATAGAAAGCGCATCTGCACTCACCGACATCTTTTAATGTGCAAATTGACCAGTTTTCTATAATTCTTTTGCATGTATCTAGATGATTGGTAGTTTTTGAAGATTCTATTACCCTTTTTATCCAGGTATAATCTGTTAATATTTTCCTTCTTATGACTTCTGTATTTTTCATGGGTCTTCCTATTTTTTGTGGCATTTTTAAAAATCCTTTAATCCTTCCACTGTAAACAAAATAAAATGGCCAGGCAGGACTCGGTATAATTACCAGAAATAAAAAATCAATACCATCTGATTTTTTAATTGTTTTTAGTAGATAAGACGCACCATTATTTATAGTGGCATTTACTCTATCCCTAGATATGCTATCTTTTACCCTGAGCTTTATAAGGTTTCTTGTAGTTTTTGCTATTAGGGTTGCTTGATGTTTTACTTTTAGCAGCAGTTCCCTTTCTTGTTTTTTTCTTGATGTGTGTTGAAGCTGTTGATCCACCTTTAGTTGCTTTTGCCATTTTTATTTTATCTTTATATATTTAATAATATTCAAAAATAAAGTAATAAGTGGACCTTAATTTATCTGAATGTAGCTATTCGTATTTTCCTGTGTAGTTAGGGAGTAAATCATAAGATCCCCCTCGTAAACATCTATATGAGCAGGTTCTCCTTCTACATCATTAAGCCACCAGGAATCCCTTCCCACTAATTTATGATATATCACTGCATCCTCTGAATCCGGAGTGTGTACCACTATTTTTCGGGTAACCTCATTGTCAAGATAGTTTTGTGAATATAGACAATACCCGGTGTGATTGCCTGCATTATCTAGTTTTCTGTATATGCCGCTAATACACCCTTTGTATTTGGTAGGCAGGTTGCTGACAGACACCACTGTGTTCCATGTGGTATCACTGAAATCCGAGCACATTTCAAGGTTTCCCTCCCTGATTAAAACAGAGTCTTTATCTAGATTATCGTATAAATAAGCTTCGACTATTTTAAAATCTCTAGATCCCTGTATGTTTATTAGATAGTCCTCATAATCTTCCTCTTTAGATATTCGAGGCATAGTCTTCATGAAATGATCTATCTCGCAAAAGAAATAATGGAAAGAAGCATCTTTAGGATAATTTGATTCGTTTAGATAGAATAAGCCTTTCTTATCGTTCTTTATTACCATTTCGGGTATCTGAGAAATCCAGATCATAGCATTTTCCCCATATAAGTCATCTGTCTCAAATCTTTGAAAATGCGTGTATCCAATGTTCTTAGCTATATCTAGGACATTAAACAGGTTTACTAAAACTGATAGACCGTGTTTTTGAAGACCCGATTTTAAATTATGAACCGTGAAGTTACCTTTATCCGACCAAAAGTCGACATCTTTCACATCGGGATAATCTTTCTTGAATAACTGGTTACGACTATCATAGAAATGGTAATCCACCATATCGAGTATCTCTTTCCTTATTGAAGTATTTGACACAAGAAAAACGTCCTGTCCATTTGACTTCAATCTATTGATACATTCTATAAGATTAGATTCTACTTTAGCATCATGGACAAAGCAATCTATTATAGAGATTGTTTTTGATTTTCTTAGTAGCTCTCTTAATCTAATTATTTCTATACACCTTGTATTATTTTCTTCCTTGTCGCTTTCTGAGGTCAACGAGAATACACCTTTAGGATTATGCCTGTATACACCACAATTCCAGTTGTCACATCTTATATCTCCATGTAAAGAAATCTCATAATTAAATGCCCAGTCTAGATAAGGGAAATCCCTCATCCACTCTTTTATAATTCCTGGTATGTTTCTGAACATCCTACCAAAACTAACTATATTGGAATAAAGGAGATCCCCAGTATTAACCTCATTTTTTTTAGGAAAGTTATTATACCCAGGTTCTGCAGGATCCATTGTACCATCGGATAAAAGGTTCATGTACCCGGTAGAGTGCATAACATAATTAGGATTACCCTCTAAAAAATTAACTTGAAGCTGAAACTTATTAATATTATTCAGATAATCATCTCCGTCTAGCAGTGTAATATATTTACCCCTGGAACTTTCTACTAAAAATTTTATGTTACCGAATCCTAGATTTCTATCGCTATAAAATATCTTAACCCTGGGATCTTCTGAAAAATTATCGCTAAGTATTTTATTTGTATTATCCCCTGAATGATCATCCCTTATTAATACCTCAAATTCAAAAGTTGTTTCCTGTGCAAGTACAGACTGGACGCATTCAAGTATGTAATCTTCAAATTTATAAGCTGGTATAATTACACTCAGAATGGGATTATTAGATTTATTTTCCATGTATGTTATTTGTAAAAGATCTAGAGATATTATTATCTTTAATAGAATATTTTCTTTGCCGGATTCCCGTACGCCGTACAATTTGATTCTATATCTCTTACAACTGAGCTATTCAAACCGATCGTGGTATTTTCACCTACTTTTTTCTTAGGTGCCACCATAGCACCCGGATTTATTGTTGATCCCTCACCGATTCTAGAATATCCACCAAAGAAAGTCAATGCGTTTATTTGCGCATAATCACCTATGATTGTATCATGGCCAACAGCTGAATGTGTTTGTATTGTAACAAAATTTCCTATCCTGACGTCATTAGAAACATATGTAAATGGGCATATTATAACACCAAATCCTATTTTAGTATTTGCTCCGATTATTGATGTTGGATGTATAACATTAGCAAATACCCCGCCTTTCTTTGTAATCATATCTATGTATTTTTTCTTTTGCCTGGTATCTCCTAAAGCACAAATAAAAACATCATCGTCTTTAACAATATAATCTTCAACCGATGAAATTATAGAGGGATAGTTTTCGAATCCTTCTAAGGCATCAGCTTTATCATCAAGGAATCCCTTGATCACCCATTCTTTATTATACTCTTTTGTTTGTGTAGAGAGTGTATAAACTTCTCTACCGAAGCCTCTGGCTCCTATGATTAATAAATTTTTCATATTTTAATTAATTTTTATTATGCAAGATCCCCACGAATACCCGACACCAAACCCACATAGCAAAATATTCCCAGATAATCTATTTTCTTTTTTAGCTTCGCAGAGTGCAATAGGTATTGTCGAGGATACTGTATTTCCGCAATTTTCCAAGAAGATGTAGAATTTATCTTCAGGTATTTTTATTTTTTTTCTTAAGTGATCTAATATAAACTTATTTGCTTGATGTAGAACGAATAAATTAATGTCACCTAGCACGAGTTTATTTTTCTCTAATGTTTTAGCGACAAGGGAAGGTATTGAATCAGAGGTAAAACTAAATATCTCAGAGCCATTCATAAATAGATGATTGTCATTTTTAATATTATTGAAATCATCCGAAATATCAACACCGGACAAATCTGGATGCCGAATAGCACCATTTTTAACGATTAGATTTTTAGCACCAGACCCATCTGTTCCCAATTCAAAATCTAATATTTCAGCAAACCCTTCTGTTGAGACTAATGTTGCAGATGCACCGTCACCAAATATTGTTCTGTTGCTTTTATCCCTCGGGTGTATAAATTTACTATAAGCTTCTGAAGTTATTAATAAAACGTTTTTTGCTATATTAGAGAATATAAGACCCTTAGCTATAGCAAGGCCGTATACGTATCCAGAACAACCTAAATTAAAGTCTAGTGATCCGGCGGTAGTTGGAATATTTAATCTATTCTGAACTAGACATGCTGTTGTGGGTAAAAAATAGTCTGGACTTTGTGTACACAATAAAATAAAATCTATGTCATCTCGGGAAATTCCATGCTCAGAAAATAATTTTTCTGCCGCACTAACTGCCATATCGGACGTAAATTCATTTTCATCGGATATATGTCTTTCGTAGATACCTGTTTTTGATGAAATTTTATCAACGGACCATTCGGGAAAATCTGCGTTTAATTTCTGGTTATCTAACACACTAGCAGGTAAGTAATAGGATATTGCTTTAATTTTAGCTATCATTGTATTTGATTTATGTATGTGTTTTGAAATGCATGAACTCTTTCCTCTTCGATACTCAAAACCCCAGGTTTATCGGTTACCGTTACGCCTTTTTGTACTTGTTCGCAAATATATTTATCCTCATCAAAAACCTTACGATTAAAGTCTATTAATAGATTTGAATAAATGTCAATAAGACTACTTTTTTTATTTGATTCCGCTAAAAAAACGTAGCTAGTAAAATCACTTTCCCCTGGGGTAATCGGATCGATCGTTGAGAAGTTAAAAGATATACCATATGATGACGATACTAATAGATTGGGATAAATCAAAAAATGCTTGTATCCATTAATCTTATACGGCCTTTCTGAAAACATATTATGAACCCTGCTTAGCTTTTTATCAGATTCTGCTAATGCAAGTTCAGCGTCCCAGCTAGAATGACTATTTATAAAATCGAAAACTAATCCCTTCGCTCCTAGTATTTTGAATGTTTCTGAATGTACAAGATTGACATGATAACTCTCAAGCGTGTTTTCTACCAATATTTTCCAGTTTGATTTAATGTTAATATCATTAACGTCAATTAATTCAGATTTACCTTTTGATATTATTTCCAACATATCATAAAAACCACCGAGATATTCTTCGAGAGTTTTTTCCGGTTTATTGATATGAATAAAATACATATCACCGCAAATATCTAGTGCATATTCTTTTAATTTTAGATCACATAATTCTTCTTTAGTGAAATCTTTAAATAAAGGTTTTTTCGGTATACCGTTCGGCATACCCTCTTTATCAAAAGACCATCCATGATAAGGACAGAATAATGCCCTATTCCCCTTTTTTTCATTTTGTATTATACTGAATCTGTGCGAGCATACATTCATGAAAGCTTTAACCTTACCGTTAAAATTTTGTATAACAATAGGTATACCTCCAATCGTTTTTGTTATGAAATCATTGTGATTTAATAGGTCATTACCAAAAGCAACGAAGACCCAATTATTATGGAATATCTGGGATTTCTCTTTTTCGAAGATCTCCTGGCTGTGATAATGATATGGGGATATATTAGAAAACATATTAAACTAGAGTTAACCCTCCATCAAGTATTAATTCTGTTCCGGTAATCCATTTACTAGCATCAGATAGTAAGAAAATACAAGGACCAACAACATCAATCGTTTCGCCTAAACCGAGTGGGTAATCCTTTGCTAAATCATCATTAACGTTTTGTGCTTTCCCTGTCATAGGGGTTTGTATGATACCTGGGCAAATACTATTAGCTCTTATTTTTTGGTTAGATAACTCAGAAGCTGCTACTTTAACAAACCCGTTTAATCCTGCTTTTGATGCAGCATATAAAGATGTTCCAGCAACGCCAATCTTAGATGCAATCGATGAGATGTACACCAAAGATCCGTTAGGTTTTAATTTTTTATTTTTAGTAAGTTGCTGGGTTAATATAATTTGACTATTGAGGTTTACCGAAAATATATTATTAATCTTCTCAGCATTGATAAATTTAATAGGGTAATATTCAACTACTCCAGCGCAAAAAACAACACCGTCTAACTGGGGAAGTTCTGTAACCATTTTTCTAATATCATCTTCTTTAGATAAATCACAGGGGTATGATTCAACAGGAATTCCTAAATGATAAATCAGCAAATCCCTGGTTTCGTTTAATCTCTCCTCGTTCCTACCTGTTATTATAATATTTGCACCTAAAGCATTTAGCTTGATTGCAATTTCCTTACCGATGCCCGATGAGGCACCAGTAACCAATATGTTTTTATATTCAATATCAAATAAATTATTCATCACACTTCAATTAATTCAGAACAGAAAATATTGTTATTTGTTTTAGTGTAAAAAGTACCCCAGGATAGACCAACACCAAAACCACAGAATAGAATACTGCTGTTTTCAGCAATACCACCTAATTCTGTTACGACGGTTAATGGTATTGTAGCCGAACTTGTATTACCAAAATTCTTTAATGATGAAGAGGTTTTACTGATGTCAATGTCTAATTTTTTATAGATCTTATCATTCATAAATTTATTGGCCTGATGAAATACGAAATGATCAATCAAATCCTTATCTAAACCAAAGTTATCGATAAATTGATTAACAACCTTTGGAACTTTATTTGTTCCAAAGTTGAAAACATCAATCCCATTTAAGTATAATTTATTAATTTCACTATTAGTACATCGGGAACCGCTATTAGGAATTATAATCGACTCGTAACCTTCCCCATCGCTTCCTAAACCGAATAGCATCGGATTTGAATTCTCGTCATAACTTAATAATGTTGCAGTACCAGCATCACCAAATAGTGGTTCAGTTGACTGATCGTTAGAATCGACTTCCCTGGAAATTGTATCCCCGACCAATAATAATCCTTTTTTGATTTTACCTATACTCATCAGGGATGAAATAGTTGCCAATCCGTAAACATAACCAGAACAGCCTAGCGGGATATCCAAGCATAAACATGCTTGTGATAAACCTAATTTATACTGTAATATCGTACTCGTAACTGGAAGTTTATAGTCTGGCGTTTGACTGACAAAAATTAGAACCTCGATATCATTATTATCTATACTTAAATCGCTGAGTAGCTTTTTAGCCGATTCGAGACATAAGTCTGATGCACATACAGTTTTATCGGTAACCCTTTTTTCAGCAACACCTGCCGCTGCAATAAATTTTTCATTGCTGTTAATACTAGTTTGCTTCGGTACGGACGTAGACAGACCAATAATACTAATATTTTCTACTTTGATAAACCCCATTAACCAACTTTTGTTTTTACGATATTAAAGATATCCATAACTGTTTTTGATGACTTTAGTTCCTCTCCTGATAACTTAACATTGTACTCATCGTCAATCATAGATATGATTCCCAAAGCTGTTAACGAATCCCAATCGTCAATATCTCTGAAATCTGTATCCATTGTTACCCCAGTGGGCTCATCGTCAAATTGTGCGATGAATTGTTTTAAGAATTTTTCTTCTTCCATTTGTATTAATTATTTTTTTGTGTATATTTCGAATTTAGATAAATCAGGATATGGTAATTCCAGATCCTCGTTTATTTTCTTATCCCCCGTAGCTGTATCATAAAACTGACTGATCATTAGCAGTCCTCTTGCAGCTAGCTCAGGCATCATATAAAAGTTCCATCCTATCATATCAAAGTTATCGTCGTGATATGAACACTCTCTTCTTCCTGAGTATCTGGCTCTCTTGAACCAAAGGTATGCATCGTAGTTATCTGTTAATATAGCACCGCCCTTACTTAACTTGAAATGCTTATATGGACCTGTAAAAGAGATGCACATATGGGTATCTGGAATATACATGTCCGCGGTAAATCTTAACGCAGAATCCCATACCTTAGTCGGAAAAAGTTGATATGCACCTTTGATGGTCTTACCCTCTACTGGTTCAAATTCAACATGTGCCCCAGCATGAATAATTTCGCAAGGTACAGAAGGATAAGTCCTCGCAGGGATCTTTATAGTCTTTCCGCTTACCTTTTCATACATTAAAGCCAAAAATAAAGCATTGCTTTGATTATCCACAGTTACCACATATGGAGCTCCCGTGTAATCGGATAGAGCTTTCTCAAAGTCTTCCGTTATTTTGTATACGCCTGTTGCCATTAAATAATTATCTTTAATTATTCTATTGCGGCAAACGTTTTTTGTTTCGTAGTATTGTTGGAGCAGATCGGATTTGTGCTAAAGATTTACACAGTAACCTAATCAGCTATTATTAGGAGACTATATTTTTACTAAGTCATCCAAAGACCAATTCCACCGAATCATTGAGAATGCTGCCGATTGAGAATGAATATTTTATTTCTTTCATTACATGCAATTTTCTTTCATTACATGCAATTTATTTTACTAAATATTCCACAGATTTAACTATATTGTTGTAATTATTTCCAGCAGACAAATCTAGATCAAGAAGTGTATTGATATCATTTGAATCGGAATATCCCCATTTTATAGAGATATTACCAATATCCACATTTCCTGTTATTGGCTGCCATAACCAATGGTTCGGTTTAATTGATATTGGGGTTTCCCCTGATGAAGTTTTAATATAAAATTGTATTTCTTTAGGATCATCATTTTTTATAAATATATTAACTGAGTTGTCGTTCTCAAATAAACTCCAGTCGAATCTGATCTCATTAAAATTCTGTGAGTATGTACCCCAGAAAATAGGATCTTCTACGGGGATGAAAAGTTTTTTGCCATCTATTATATGTTCACTGAAAACCTTCTCCACGATATATTCATTTCGGGAAAGCAAATCAAGGAGTTCGCTACTTTTCATTTTAAAAAGATCACTTCTGAATCTTTCTGCCCTAAAAGAAAACTTTGGCCCTACTCCATAAAAGATTAAATCATAATCAGATAGCCTTTCTACATTTCTACTTTCCTCCTCGAGATCTATAAACGAATCGTAATCCATCCAGTGCACTATATCATATTCCAATGTCCGAATCAGATTGACCCCGTTGATCAATTGTCTCAAAGGACCAACGTGATAATAATCAGCCCTACCGCATGTTATGTATGGCGATCTTATTATAAAATTCCCCATATCAAGTTCATATTTACTTTTATTCGGTAAATCCCATATTTTATATTTTGGATTTTCCTTATCGTAAATAAAACCAACACTTTTTTCTATTAGATTTTGTGGTACCATAGTGTGACTGGATAGAATATAGTCTTTTCCGTTCTCTATAAGACTTTCCACAAGCGAATTCAAAAATCCCAGCTGAATGTCATTTTCAATATGACATCCGATTAGATAAACTTCCCTATTGCTTTTTAAAATTTTTTCTTTTAATTTCTGTATCTCTTTCTCGTATGTCGAATACGGTCTCGCTAGATGGCAATCGATGTATTTGCCGCTATATAATAGATCGTCATCATATATATTAAACACGGAATCATCTATCCTATCGATTCTTCCTGGACACTTGAATGGTGTATAAATCCCTCTTTTTAATTTCACTATATTAACTCCATGTATTGGTATATTTACCATATGACCGAAATACATCTCATCACTATCAAAATCAGGAAATCCCATGGATAAAACCTTATCTATATAGGTTTTTAAATCGCAATCTGTCCCGAGTATTTTATTAAAAGTTTCCCCTGTAGCCGCATTGTAACATATTGAATATCTGTTTCCGCTATAGATACCGGTGCACTCCTCCCTTTGAGAATCGTAGGCATCGCTACAATATATTACAAGGTCGTTATGGTTTATGTCCTTAATCTGATCAATAAAATATTCCTTATTAATCATAATCATATCTATGTCAGATGTTAGACAAACCTCATCAGGAAAAAATTTAGTTCCCCACATACGTATTAACTGAGATTGGACCCCGCTTTTTATTCCGTCTATAGATTTGATTTTTTTAACTATACCATATTCGTCATTATAAAAGTCACTGTCACTATCTGTGATATGGAATAAAACCGGGGTTACCCCTATTTTCTTCAGGCATATTTCAGAAACTATAGGCCAGAGATCATGATACTTCGGATTATCGTCTACTGCGAATATTACTTTATTTATATTCATCTTTACTGTTTCCTGTATATCTGACCTGACTACAGTTATATTCTCGGGGTCCCTTTTTAAGACGTCATATCCATTCAATATTAGTCTATCGACTGTTTCACGTATGACATTATTAGGGGTTAATATATTTGCTTCGAAATGTATTTTTTTAGGGTAAACTTTACATTCTGAATCTATTATGTTATTTATGATTACACAGTCATGACCTTCCGTGTCTATCTTTAAATAATCCACCCCTGTTATACCTCTTGATTTTATTAACGTATCCCATTTTATAACATCAATAGATTTTTTTCTGTATAATTCTTTAAGATTTCTTCCATCCAATATATCAAGAACGGATTTATGTGGATATATTACTGAATTGCATCCTCTGATCCAATCTGGTAAATCGTATTTTTCTATATCATTAGGGTGTACATAAAAAACATCGCATGTACCATCAAAGTCACTAATTGCGGCATTTATTTTTTCGTTATTAACTTTGTTCGGAAGACGATCCAAATATATTATAAGAGGATCTATGCTAAGCCCGGATAGATCGCTACTCTGAAGAAGCGTGTCAAAATCACTTGTACCAATTTCTATATAATCTAGGTGCATTTTTATTTGTTTAATATTCTTGCAGGGCAACCAACGTAAGTACCCTCTAGAATAATATTTATTTATTCTACTGCAACTGATGTTTTTTATTTCGTTTTATTATTCGGATATTTCGAAGAACTTATCCTGGATAATCTCTACCTTATTCTTAAGGTTTTTTAGCCTGGATATTTCTGATGGATTACCTGATGAATCCATGCCTCTTCCGATGTGATCGAGTAGCAGATAGCACAAACTTGCTAACTGTGATAAGAAATTTCCATACTCAGTGTAGTATGGAACGTATGTGTCTTTGTTCTTTAAATCGATTAAATCAACTAAAAAATCCTCTAGGTATGATACTGTTCTTTCTTCGTTACCTATGAAGATTTCGTCTCCTGTTTCTTCGTCCTCTTCAACTGATGCTTTTAAGATCTGATCCATTTCTGATATCATTCTTTCTAGCTCTGATTTGACATCTATCATATTTCTTGACATTTTTAACGCCTCCTCTTTATTTATCTTTGTGAGTGCATCATAGGGGACAGATACAACTGAACCTGGTCCATTTATTAGCTGAACCTTAGCCATACCGTTAGATAGAGATAAGAATTTTGCTGGGCCTCTATACGATGTTACCCAATCGCCTTCTACGATATTAGGATCTGAATCATCATGAAATTCAGATTCTGGATCCTCCATAAATTTATCAAGATCGAAATCCTCGAAAAGCTTTACGTGCTTCAAAATTACTTTTTGAATTCTTTCTTAGCTTCAGCGAAATCCTCTTCTGATAGCTTCCAGCCCTTTTTAACTTTTGTAAGGTAAACTTGAGCACCTTTAAGAGTCGGTACTTTAGCCTCCTCAAAATATTGTTTAAGGTCTTTGTAAATTGCAGGACTGATTCCCTCTTTTTCAGTTATCTTTCCTTCTAATAGGAAGTTTTGGTATGATTTAATGTTTTCCATTTGTTTGCTTAATTTGATTATATATCTCTAACCTTCTCAACTATTACTGAGAGATCACCGGTTCCTTTTATTAATCTGTGCCAAGTCCCTCTTGGTATTCTGATTGTTGATTTTATTTGTACTGGTAGCTCGTTGTCAAGCTGTAATTGCCAATCTGTTTCATGTACACGATGTACTAATCGATCCTCTTCGTCCCAGTGCCACTTAAATTCTTCCGAACCGCTGTACTCAGAAAATTTTCTAATTACTGTTTCAGTACTACCTGAAGATACTAATGTCTCCTGATATGGGTGAGATTTTACCATGGGCTGCTTGATTTAATATTCAGAAGTTTTCTATATCTAATAACATTACATGACCACCATCTTGCTTTCCATCTTGGCCCTGGATTATCGCATCTCATTCTTTTTCTGAAAGATCTAGATTTTTTCGGATCGTTATTATTAATTCTCATGCCAGGCTCACCAAACCCAACCTTTATTACGTTGTCATTTTCACCCTTAGTGTAAACCGCGAATTTTCTAGGACCTCCCGGTGTTCTGAATGGCTTATTCAAATCCACCTTTCTGCCGTGATATTCTGCTTCATCTATCTCTTCATCTCCTTCATAAAAAGGTACATCCAAAAGAACCTCCTCGCCTTCATAAATCCCGGTTCTGCCCGCATCAGTACTTATCAGAATTAGATCATCTTCATCAAGATCTATTGATCCCGATTCCCAAAGTGTTCTAGCTTCATTTATTAATGCCAGCCAAGCATCAGACTCTATTCTATAAACGCTTTCCATTAACGGTAAACCGTTATCTATGTGGTATCTTAAACCCTCGCTTAGATTAGTGTTTATTTGGCCGTGTGTGATCGATTCAAACGTTTGTATATACTTCATAGGGTATTTGTTTATTTGCCAGTAGCGAGCTTTAATAGCTGCTTATTATATATCAGAAATATTTGTCTAATCCGGATAAATTTTTTTTAGCCGTAACATAGTCCTATATTTGCACTTATAAAAGATAAAAAACATGGAGGAAGCAGTTAATTATTATTTGCACAGGATCAACACAGAAAAGAAAACCGGTTATATGTTTGGCTTTATGCCATTCCCCACAGGGTCACCTATGATGTTTACCGTCGTGAACGTTGTTCTATTTGCTCTTATCGGGATATACTTCAAAGCTCCTTTATCGATGCTACCCTTTTTATTAACCATCACATGGGAGCACTATATTATGTCATATCAAAGAAACATACTATTTGATGATTGTATGGCAAGCGAAGCTCTTATGCAGAATGAATTTAAAACCAAAGGGGCAGATCCTAATTTTCCATTAGATCCTTTATACGTAACAAAAAGCGATCGTGAAGAAATATTCGATGAGTGTGAGGAATGGGTGGTAAGGGGTAGCTTAGTTGATAAACTAAAAAGCCACCAAGCATTTATTTTAATACTGGTGGCTTCTTATATAGTAGCTTACTTCCTATTGAAGAATCTCGTTATTTAATTCCTTTCTCTTTTAGGAATTTTTGATATGCTAATTGAACTTTTTCTACTGTTACGTTAAGATCTCTAGAAAGCCTAGAGATTGCAGCTCTTTGGGCTTTAGCTGTATCGTTTTTATAAATAGCTACTGCCTTTAATGAGTTGATCAGCGAGTGAACCTTTTCGCCTAATCTAATTTGATTAATCTTTTGCTCGAATCTTCTAGCAGCTGCTCTGGGACCTTCTGAAGCTGCAGCGTCTCTGTTCTTAGTGAACATAGTATTATCCTGGATAGCCTCACTAGCAAGTGCAGCAATTTCCCTAGGAGTTCTAGAGTTGAATTCGTTAAAGGCTTTAATTATTTTAGGGTAGATAGCTTCACCTGAAGTTTCACCCTCGCCACTAATTAGATTTCTGAATTTTTTAACAGTTCTTTGAACAGTCACTGCAGAATCTAATCCAATTGCATCAGCAAAAGCAGGCCCTGTGATATTAAATACACCTTCCTTATCAATCTCTCCGAAATCTTTTATATCATCTATCATGATGGTGTATGTTCCGTAGTGGTTATCCTTAGCCTTACCTAGTGCTCTTAGATATAGGGCAGCCAATTGAGGTTTGCTCATGATCTGAAAATCTCTAGCAAGTGCAGCCTTTTCACCACTGGTTAATTCAGCATCATCATCTCCCCAATCATCATCATCTTCATAAAGATTGTTTTCGAATACCGAGTTTAGATCTTCTTCCTGATCCGATTTCCAATCTTCGTATATTGAATCCGCGATTTCCATTTCTGTTTGGTAATCTTCAGCGTATTGTTCAAATAGTTTAATGTTTTTCATGTGTGTTTTTTATTTACCCTATATATATCTTTACCTCATCCCTATATTTTTACATACCCTTGATTTTTATAATGCCTATGATAATCAACTATTTATGGCACGTTTATTGAAGTAATCAACGTTAACCCAGTATGGATTATTAATAGAAAATTCGATTTTTATTTTTTTTACCCGTAAAATGTTCATAACTTTGTGGAATAACATAAAGATATGGATATTAACAATTTAAAACAAAAACTACAGAAACCCACCGTATCGGTGTTAGTAAGTTATTAACAAGGAGGAACAAAAATGAGACAATTTAAGATTACTGAGAGAATGACACCCCGATCGTCTAAATCGATCGCAGCTTACTATACAGAGGTTGAGAGGTATCCTATTATTACACCTCAGGAAGAGGTTGAACTAGCTGGGAGGATCCAAGAAGGTGATAAGTCAGCAAGGGATAAGCTGGCAACTGCCAATCTCAGATTTGTTATATCTGTTGCTAAGATGTATGGGGGAACTGGGGATCCTGAAATGTTTAATGATTTGATTTCTGCTGGAAATATGGGTCTAATTGAGGCAGCAGAGAAATTCGATCCTTCAAGGGGTTTTAAATTTATATCATTTGCTGTTTGGCATATCCGTAAGGAAATGCTTAAATACCTGGGTGATAATACCAGGATGGTTAGGATACCTCAAAATAAAACAAACGAGATCCGTGCTATAATGGAGGTCACTAATACTCTAACAATGAAATTGGGGAGAGAAGCCACAATAGAAGAAGTTATGGAGTATGTGGAGGATACTGGTGATATAAGGGTGAAGTCTTTATCGATTGACCGATCAAATATCATGAGTGTAATGAACGCCGACAGAAAACCTGCTTCTCTAGATGCTCCGTTTAAGAATGACGGAAGTAACGACAGCACAATGCACGATGTAATTGCAAGTGATCTAAGTAGTGCTGATAGCTTCTGTGTTGCTGAGAATATGGAAAGCATGACAAAATTACTCATTGCTGGTCTAAGTCCGATAGCAAAATCAATAGTACTAAGACGCCATGGTATTGGTGGTGGATTTGAAGAAAGCTACGGAAGTATCGGGCATGACTTAGGAATGTCATCGGAAAGAATCCGTCAGATCTATATGAAATCCCTTAAGATTATGAGCATCAGAGTTAGAAAATTAAAGCTTCAGAAGGATGACATCTTCACTAATTAATAGAAAACATAATCACACAAAAAAGGTCTGAGTAATCAGACCTTTTTTTATTAGTCGTTGTTTCTAAATTTATGGGGAAATAGCATACGCAGTTCATGTCCCATTGGGATATCTTTCTTTCTCATTCCAAACACCTTCTCTTCAGGACAGCATGATTTGCCATCCATCTTGAATCCATTATTACAGCACCAGGTCTCAATAGAGCGTGTGTACTGCTGTCCAACAGAGTAAGGAAACCTAACACCTGAATCGTTCACTAAGTCCTTTATACGGCCACCTAATACGGTAAACGTGATGGCTCTGTTTTGTCTTGAAGACAGTACAACTTCTCGCCCATCATTATAAGCTTCAAATAGTTCTAGATTTTCCATAACTTATATATCTTTACCTGCTCCAATAAGCATCACCCCAGTTATTGGATGTCCACCAATTCTCCCTTAGTGCAAATCCACGATCTGCTAGAAACACACTGAGATCTTCCATGGTAGGACAACCTTCATACATCTCTATTGAATTAACCTCGCAGAAAACATGATGCACAGATTCCAGGGTTTTGGTGGCTCCTTTAAGAACCTCTAACTCGTAACCCTGCGCATCAATCACCAGCATGTTTGAATTTTTGATATCGAAGCTGTCTAGTGTTCTAACCTGAACATCTGCGGTTTGATTAAATGTGATATGTTCCCATTCATCCAAACACCCTTTGGGTTTCATGAGAGAAGAACTCTGTCCGCCGTTTTCTGAATCCTCCCAGATTCTCGTAACTCTATCCTCTGATCCAAGTGCGTAGTTGTACAGCTTAACCCCGAATTTCCCGGCCAGATTAGATTCAAGAACTGAATACACAGAGGGTAAAGGTTCGAACCAATGGGTGTGAGTCCACGGACCAAATTGTTTAGCATACTCCTCATGCTCCTGACCGTGATGAGCTCCCACGTGAATAACACCAACAACATTTGAAAAGTCGTACTTATTCTTATACTCATCGAATCCTACTATCATACGAATTATATGCTAGAGGGGGAAATAAGTTCCAGTAAAATTAGAATTGATTTTTGATCCTGTTAACCTTGAGAACTGCATCAAGCTTCTTCTTGTCCCATCTAAGGGATTTGATGATCTCATTATACATCTCCAGGTCGTCCTCGTACATCAGAAGTTTCTCTGGATCTTTCTCAATGGATCTGGCTAGGTACTTGATGTTAAAACTATTATTCACGCCCTTGCCCATCATGATCTCTCTGGGATTAACAAAGAGCTTCTCGAGCATATCGGACACCACATAGCAGTTTTCATTGGATTCTGAATGGTATCCATCGGCTCCTGATCTAATGGTGAATCCATGCCAGAAGCCATAATCTCCTTCCCGAACCTCCATGGCGTTGAACACGTGGGTCATTAGCTCCTCTACGTCCTTAAACTCTGTTGGCTCATCCTCATCCTCGTCACCGAATCCTAGATCCTCATTAACTGCCTGGGCAAAATCGTAAAACGTGTCATAGATTCCAGCCACCGTGTAACTCATTGCCAAGTCCCTACTGCCTGCAGTGAAGCTTATCACAAATCCCATCGGACCGCTTTCTGCGCTCTCGTTCAGCAGATAGCTTTCATATTGAGTTAGGTTGTTCATTATTCCCCTGTGGTCTTTCTGATTAGCAGCTCGCCTAGAACTTCGATCTCTCCAACCAGCTCCTGGAAGGGGACCTGCTCTATGTTCATTGAGCTCTTTGTTGCGTTGTATAGCTCATTAAGCTTGCCCTTATACTCGCTCTCGATCTGAGCAAAATCTAGGTCACCCTCAACACCCTGCTTGTAGTAGGGAAGCTTCACCTTGAAGTGATGGTAGGTGAGGAGTGCGTCTCCGCCCTTCTCTTTGGCACCCTGAGCTATCTTCGTGGCTCCAGCCAGTCTATTGCTAGAGAACGTCTCTAGCGACTCTTGGGCTTCGAGCTCCTCGGCAATCGGCACGCAGTTGGGCACGGTCTTGCCATTCTTAAGTTTAGTGCCAATCTGTTTGTAGCCACCCCAGCATGGATTACTTTCTGCTATCTGCTCATAGGTCTTTATCCTCTTCATGTTCTTATATATCCTTGTCTTCTCTTTGTTCTTCACCTAGTCTAAAGCGCGGGTCGGGGTCCCCTTGATTTTCCCTGCATCCCCCTAAGATTTGGCTCGGGTCCAAAAGTGCGGGCCAGGTCTTCACCGGTCGGTAAACCGCAAGGGGGTGATTTTTCTGGGTTCATTTGAGAACCCGCCGGCTAGATATATAGATAACAGGATAACCCATTTAAAACTAAGTAACACACAGTATGCCAGGAGCAATACCAACAGCAGATATCAAAATTTCAGACATAAATGTCCAATTAGGAAGTCCAGGGGGTGGATTTAATTCAAGCCTTGGAGATTTATATGATTTTGCCTCAACCTCATCAGGTCTTGGTTCTGCTGGTATAGCGGGTAACTACCATAACCTGGCTATGGGTGTGGTTGTGACAGGTAAATTTGCAGCCCAAATATGGGCAGTATGGAACTCCGGTGTTTATTATGATTTACCTGTCGGAAACTGGGGAGGTTATTACAATGACGCGAATGTGGTACTCGATTGGGACATCTCCATGGATCCTGGATTTAAACCCTTGGATACGGTGAGTGTCGATCTCTACCTTAGCGATGCCCACCCCACCGGGTTTTTAAGTTATGTTGCAACTATCAATTTGAGCCCAGGTCAAAGCAGCGTGGTGACAGATTTTGACACGGGCATACCTGCTTATAGCACTTATAATACCACGGGATACTGGATCTATGCAGCCATATCTTCAACTGCCTCGAACGCGTTTGCTAAAATTACTGCACGCTCGGATACCGATGGAGTGGGACCTGACCTCGCAAGACAGAATAATCCCTCATTCGGTGGTGCTGGTGTTAATGTTGGTATTGGCGGTTCCCCTTTTAGTGGGAATATTATCGCCGGTCAAGGATGGCCCGCGCAAATAGCCTGGAACAAGAGAACATCATTTACGCTTACAGTAACACCATAAGGTCTAGCCGATGTGGGTTAACCTTGTCCTGTTAGTGACGGAACACATCTGGTCATCCGAAGTAGACAAACATCATTCAAGTCATTATATCCAAACCATAATAGACATATACCATTGTAGTCATTGTAGCCAAACCACTATAGCCAAACACATACCATTGTAACCATTCTATTAACCAAACCTATACCATTATAACCATATTAACCAAACCTATACCATATTAACCATATTAACCAAACCCCAGGTGATTTTGCTAGGCGGTTTGGCTACCCTCCAGATACCTCATATGCGAGGCCCCCTCAAAAGGACCCCTGTGAGGGACCCCTAAATGGTACTCTTTGGTCCCTCCCCTAATGTATGGGTCCCCTAGCTTGGCGATCCCAGCCCCTATAGCTACCCCTATACGTGAGGGGGGCTTTACCCTATATACAGGACCCCCTTTTTTAACCCCCCTCCACACCCTGGAGGGGCCCTCGTTTCTAGGAAGCCACTAAGTTTAAAAAAATATAGCTAAGTAGGAGTGGGAACGTTGACCACGGTTTCACCATAGCTTGCTAGCTTTTTCCAAAAGGTTTAGCCCACAAAAAAAGCCTAGTGTCCTAGGCTTCTGTGGGGTGTCAGTAAATTATGTTTGCTAAAACTCGAAACTTGCGGTCCCGACGTAGTTGCCTACGATAACATTAAAAATTGAAATTAGGATTCCGCCGAATGCGATTATCCCTAGACCGATAGCCCAAACTTTAAAAGTGATTTCTACTGCTGATGATTTCATATGAATTAGTTTTAATTGGTTATAAAGTAAATGTAAGACATCTAGTCCAGGATAAAAAATATTACTGGTTCTTTTTTAGAAAATAAATTTTATCAACTCCCAGCACCCTATGATCACAGCTAAAGGAACGATGCCTATCTCTAGACCTCTGCCCTTTGAGTAGTTGAAATGAAATGGGTTTGCTATCAGTGCCTTTAATACATTGTATAATAGGAAGAACGGAAATACGATAATCTGAAGTAGTTGTTTCATGTGTATATGTTTTAATTGGTTAGCACAAATATAAAGGGTTATATCGGGATAAAAAAATAAATCTACATTTATTCTGTGGCCGGCGGTTCCTGATGCTGCTCACGTTGTCTACTTACTCGTTGCTATCTAGCTGCTCAATTAGCATTTCTGCAAGGTGACCTATCCATCTGCCTATCTGCCAACATCCAATAATTACAAGAAGTGAATCTGGCAATATGATGATTAAGGATAGCGTTACACATATCGCAATTATCATGATGGGAATAGTGTGTTTAATAAGCTTCATAGTTAATGGATTTAAGTTGTTATTTATATAAGGGTTGTTGTCAATTGTTTCTGTCCGCGGAAAATGCTGCGAAGTTGCTGCGAAGTTGCTGTAAAGAGTGGGAACGTTGGCCTCGGTTTTACCATCTGCATGCTATTTCTTTTCCCATCTTTTTCCTGGGGTTTTAGTGGGGGTTTTACAGCTGTGCTCTATGGTCGTACCGAGGGCAACGTTCCCGCAGCAGCTTAGAGTTTTTGCTTGGCGAATTCTTTGACCAATAAAAAAGGCCTCGTGTGAGGCCCCTTCGGTGATTTCGTGAAATGTGTGGGTTAATACCCGTTTCCATCTTCCCACTCTTCATCTTGAAGCGGGTGGTGGAACGCTGGTCCTTGTGGGAAGCCATTACCAGAAGCCTGGTGTGCAATTGCGGGTTGGGGTTTGTTGCCCATTTGGTTTGCCCAAAAAGATTTTGGAGTTACTGGGGAAAATTGGTGGTTTTTCATATGACGATTTGTTAGTTGGTTACATAGCAAATATAATGATACTCTGCCAGGATAAAAAATTAAAACCTATTTTTTTCATCCAGTCCGCTAACCTTTTTGCCCTCTGGCAGGATCGTCGATAGCATGAACATTGCTGCCAACATAAAGCTTAAGAAACAAAATGCCATCTCGTTGAGAACGCCGGCAAAGTGAATGTAGGTTTGGATATCCCCTGTTGCAGTGAACACCCCGATTAGCATGCAAGCTAAGAATCCTAAAACGTTTAATAGATTTTTCATGTGTATATGGTTTAGTTGGTTATGAAGTAAATATAAGAAATCAAGTTGGGATAAAAAAATAAAATCGAATAATTTTTAACCTACCAAACGGCAGGGTGGCTTTGGACAAATTCCTTCGGATAAAGGTTACTGTTGTCATTGTACTTAATCACATCCTCCCACCAGCGGATACCCATTTGAAGTCTAGGTACTGCAAACTTTAAAACGTCCTCATCATGAACATAAAAGAAAAGATCGCTACGTCCTCCTGTATCTGGGACTGGAACGCCGGATGGGTTTAGGTCAGGAAGAGTTTCTATCTCAGTGTGATATTTAATCCTAACTCCCGCTTCGTTCATGAAGAAGTCCTCGAGATCTTTAGAAGTTGAATCACCTAGTAGGGTTCCTGGCCACACGCAAAGTTGCTTGTACATATATTTTGTTTTAGTTGGTTATAGCATAAAAGTAAACAATCCCGCCGCGGGAAAAAAATAAACCTGAGATTTTTTTAAATCTCAGGTTCAAGTAAATCCCAGGCAGTTTCTCCGGTCGGGATATTGTTTTTAAGAATTGTGTAATTCGGGTCCATGCCGGAATCCATGACGTCATTAAGCAACTCATCAAGGGTTGAAAATGATTTTGTGTAGTAATCGCAGTCTAATGTGTACATAAGAAAGTGTTTAATTGGTTATCTAAATATAAGACATCTGATTGGGATAAAAAAATAAATTTTAATAAAATTATAAATAAACTTTTCTGGAGTAATAGAGGTTAAGAATCTAAAACCTGTTAACAGTCGCTGTACCGCTGTCAACGTTCCTTAGACTTTTTCCAGATGCTTCCAGATGCTTCCAGATGTTTCCAGATTGTACCAGGATAATAATCCGGATACATGCGCTGGAACGTTGACAACAGTATTTGATAGAGAGTTATTGGAAACCCAGTAGGGATTTTCCAGAGAATCACAGGATTTTTCCACGCATCTGTGGGATGGGAACGTTGACAACGGATATAGACATGGTACAAATCCAAAAAACTCCTGAGGATTTTCCCTGTTTTTCCGCGGATACACAGGCTATAGATTGTGGTCAACGTTCCCGCTCATCTCTATCGTGATCTTTCGTGGTTTAGTACAAGATGTTCATGAGGTTTACCTAAGGGTTTCTGAAGTATCCATAAAAATATCAGGATGTTTTCAGATGTTTTCAGATGTATTCAGATGTTTTCAGTCGCGGGAACGTTGACGACGGTTTAAGCAATAGGCAGCAACAGACAGCAATAGTAGTTTATTGCTTGTTCTTTCTAATGATGGGGGTGATTATTCGGTCTAGTATTTCGAAAGATACTATCACCATTCCTAATATAGCTGCTGCTATCATGCTTATAAAGCCCACTGCTAACACCAAC
>Ga0214921_10003011_pt1 | contig 26493 bp, 20 predicted proteins | sample LL1505_MetaG_FD_177992 | JGI IMG/M metagenome (GOLD analysis project Ga0214921, IMG submission 177992) | Freshwater microbial communities from Lake Lanier, Atlanta, Georgia, United States - LL-1505 | ecosystem: Environmental > Aquatic > Freshwater > Lake | place: USA: Georgia | collected... | reverse complement strand
ATTGAATTTAATTATAATAAAAAGAGAAAATAAATTTTTCTAATTACCATAATTACTTTTTAATTACTATAATTACTTTTTTAATAATTATAAATTTAATTTAGCATTATTTATGCAGTTTTGTTATACTGTTTTGATTATCAAAACAACTTAACAAACATTTTGATATATCGATTTGATTATCAAAATGGAATATCAAAAAGATTGCATTTTATACTATACTAACTTAACAATAAACACACCATATATCATCACGATTATTAAAATCTATAAAATATAACGTATGCAAAGCACCGAAGGTGCTTTATTATAATTAATCAATAAACCACACCATATCGCGTAACATTTATTTCAATCTCTCAAACCTTTTGTTCTGCTGTTTTGTTACAAATATTAGCATAACAACTTAAATACATAACATAATATATTATAATACTTAATGTCATCATATATTATAACATTTAATAATAAAGATATCCATGATTTCTATAAATCAAACCCGAATCTTAATATTGAAACTCTTAATTTAATTCTTATAAATCTTTTAAAAGAAATGGGTACTGACTTGACAAAGACAATTAGTTCTACAGTAATTGGAGAGATTTTAAATAATGTTAAAGATATTAAAAATAATATGACTAGTCTTTCTGACCAACTATCTCTCAAACTTCATGAACATAATAAATCTTTTTTAGATACAACCAAGCTCATTATTAATGCAAGTTCTTCCGAAAATGCCGATAAAATTATTAATCTTTTAAATAGAAACACGGACGACTTTGTTAATAAAATTAATACTATTATTCCAAAAACACACCAAGAGCAAATATTAATTCTTCAAAAAACAATTCAAGATGATTTAAAAACATTTGTAAAAAGCAATTCATTATCCGAATCCGATTCTTTAAATAAAGAATTCTTAACTACTATTGAATCTAAAATTCTCTCCATTCAACAACCTATTTTCTCATTTATTCATAATAATAATGAACAAATCTCTCAAAAATTAACTTGTTTAAGCGATGATAAACAGAGTAATAATAAAACTATGAGAGAATTAGATAATTATTTAAATAAGTTTAATAACTCATCACAATTCAAAGGCAATATTTCTGAAATTAAACTATCAGATGTCCTTCATAAACTTTATAAAAAAGCAACCATTACTGATTCACGTAGAGATAAAAATGCTGGAGACTTCATTCTTGAGCGTGAGAATAAGAATACAATCCTTATAGAGAATAAACGTTATGAGACACAACATGTTCCTGCAGAAGAGACTAATAAATTTTTGAGAGATTGTAAAAGTCAGAATACGAATGGTCTAATGATTAGCCAACATAGTGGATTTGCAAATAAAAATAATTTTGAAATTGATATTAATGAAAATAAGGTCTTGGTCTATATTACATATGTTGACTATAATCCAGACATTATTGAATCGGCTATTAATCTTATAGATAATCTCTCTGAAAAAATTCAAGAACTTGAAGTTATGAAAGAAACTGATGGATTTATTATCGATAAAGCTACATTAGACAATATTAATAAAGAATATCAAGATTTTTTAACAAGCAAGCTAGTTATAATTACTAATATTAAAACAGAACATAAAAAATTAATTCACGAAATTGAAAAAAATTTGAGTTTACCAAATATTTCTCTCTATTTAAGTGGTAAATATGCATCCGTTACTAATAAAATATTTGAATGCGATGAATGCGATGCAACATTTCCAACACAAAAAGGACTGAATGGTCATAAAAATGTTCACGCTATTAAACAAAATAAATTGTCTGATACATCATCTGAAACATCCGATAAGCCTGCACCAAAAATGCAGAAAAAGAAAAATAAAACTTCACAACATGAACTTAGTATTGACACCGAATAAATCTCTCAAAACATACATTATTGTTCAAAGAACGAGAGAATTTTAATATTGCTAATAGCAAACTAAGTTCTTATTTAAATATTTTTGCATTTTAAATATTTAAATAAATTTAACAAATTTATATTCTCTCATAGAATTATATTTTTTTTGTATAGTCTTTTCTTTTTTTATTTTTTGCTTGTGCTTTTTTTCTTCTACTAATTCGTCTTTTACTTGTTTTCTTTCTTCTATTTTTTCTTCGTGTTTTTATTCTTTTATGAATATTTACTTTTTTTGATTTTCTTATTTTATAGCCTCCCCACTGAACTGGGGGAATATTACTTGCAGATTCCGAAATTTTTGTTAATGCTTTTTTATATAAAGTAATCTTGTAGTTATTATAAACTGGATCTTCCAACTGGGCAATATCAGTAATTGTTTCTACTTCTTCACTATGATCTAACATAGTATATAATTGAACACCGTCACGAGCTACTTTTTTTATGTTAAACTCTTGTGGGTGTAAAATTAATACTGACAATAATTGATCGGCCAAAGGAGTTTGAAGACCGTTACATAGCACCATCCCAATCATCATTCCCCACTTATTCTCTATTTTTTCTAGTAAAAATCCTGCTATTGCTTTTGCTTTTTCTTTAGGTTCCGTTAAACTATTTATTTGTGTTTTTTTATCTTCATCATCAAAAAATTGCGGAATTGTTGTTAATAGCGCTATTAACTTGTTATCATCTAAAATCCCTTCATAATATCCAGGAGGATCATCTTTAAAATCTATACTAGGAGGATTAGCATCAGAAAAAAACATGCTCTTAAATTCTGCTATAAGAGTTTGGGCTATTCTCTGCTTCTTGCTCTTCCTCTCTTCGTCTGATTCTAGAGGGGAAGGCATAGGCACTAGTTTTAAAGTTTTTTTTACCTTTTCTAGTATTGTAGTTTGCCAATTCCTCGTGCAAAAATCTATAAAGTCATCTTTCAAATCAGTATATGCTGATGTGCATAAGCCATGTAGTTCATTATCATCTAATATTTTCATCTTGGGTAATACACCATAAAAAGGATTTGGATCCACTAATGCAAATTTGCCATTGTCTTTGGTAAAAAAGTTTGCTAATTCGGGTTTTCTTTCAATATAACATAAATCATTAAACATACTTGCTAATCTTCCTAAAATATTACTTTTCGTATAAACTGTTTGCTGTTGTTTTAAATACTCTTGTAGTTGAGATATATTAAAAGACCCATACATAAATGCTAAACAGTTTTTACATTCATCTTTATTGAACTCAGTTGGCAAGAATAATTCTTTTGGTGGTTTCATCAATAAAAATAATGTTTGTGAATCTAAATAACCAAATAATTCTTTTTGTATTGTTTGGTCTGTTAAATCTTTTAATAGTAGTGATGTAAAATCTTTATCTCTAGTATATGTATCAAAAATAATTTGTGGATATTTTTTTACTTTTCCTTCTTTATCAATTGAACTAGTATGACCTTTATATATAATTGTTTGTCCTTCCTCTTTTTGTATTTTGTGAAGAAACCCATATTTTTCTGCTAATATATAGAAGAGTCTACATTTTTCCGCAATATCTGCTGTTGTGTGTTCTCCAATAACTACATAAATAACGTTACATGCTGCTAATTTTGGTGATAATAACTTAAGAGCCATCATATCGTCTGGTTCTAAATCAGTCGATACAACGATTTTTTTATTTCCTATATCTGCGCCAAAACCTGTTCTTATTTTTATTTGTATTTCCGACAATTCTTCTTCTGGAACTACTTGTGAAACTCCTTCTGGAACTCCTTCTGGAACTTCTTCTGGAACTTCTGGAACTCCTTCTGGAACTCCTTCTGGAACTTCTTCTCCTAATAAACCTCCTTCTTCTTCATCTAAATCAGCCATATATATATATATATATATATATATATATATATAATATAAATTTTATATATTTTATAAATAAAATATACTGCATATATTAAGATGTCAGCAGTATCAGCAACAGCTCTTAAGATTCAGCTTGAACCCTTTCTGGTTGCTCTTAATAATTTATATGATGAGTTACTAGAACAAAATCAATCAAGTGATATATTTCCCGAAGATGATTCCATTATGACATTTGATAAATTTTTAGAATTAGTAAGAAAAGTAATTGGTGTAGATAAATTAGCAACATCTGTAAGAACATCTTATGATGCTTTCGTTCAATATTTAGTTAATAACAAGTTTTTATTAACTTTAGCAAATTCTTCTGCTAATTTGAAAAGTAATATAGCTATATTGAAGGAATTTAATAATACCTTTAACTTTTATGAAGATACAAATTCAGAGTTTAGTACAATATTAAAAGATAATAATGCAACACGTTACAAAATGTATATACCTAAATGGTTAAAAGCACTAGGAGCTGTTGATAGAATTTATACAAGTTCAATACAAGGTGTGAGCGATCTTAAAGCTGAACTAACCACTATTACTCCGGATGCTTCTGAAAAAATTGGCGGAACATTATGTTACTCATTTTTTAAGCTTAAAAGGGCAACCCAGCTAAAAGAAGAACGTCATGATTTAATAAAGCGAATATTTTTTGAACTTGGACTATTTATCGGAACTACTAAAGCAGCGGAGTCATTTTTTGCGAAAATGGTAAATGCATCATTACCACTAGATAAATGGAAAGCTGCTGTAACAGTTTATTCAACTGCTGTTTACTCTGCATATTCAAATTTTCCTCAACGCTTCAATGATGTCTCGCAAAATGTAGTGAGTAATCAACAGGGTTATATTTCTAACACGCCAGCTGAGATCGATACCATCTTCAAATCATTCCAATTTAAAACGATATTAGAAGTGTTTGGAGAAAATGGTTATACAAAATATGCAGCAAGTAATCGTAAAAATTATATTATTACGATGGAAGATGTTGCAAATATGAGAAAATTTGCAGAAAGTAATAATCTTACGCTCTCTCGTAATTATGATGCAGAAGTATATAACAGAATTGCTACATTATTTATTCATAATTATGGTGATACAGGTTCTCAAGGGCAAAGTTCAAAAAAGATGAAACAGATGAAACTCACTAAACCAGATATACCAAAAGATATACCAATATTAGCACCTTGGTTATCTGTTAATGGCATATCTAGCTTTATTCGTGAAAATTCTTCAAATGATGGAATGCCAATTTTTGCCAGTATTTTTGAAGACTATAAAAGCGCCATGCAACCTAAATTACCAAGTGAAGCTCAACGATTTCCAACAAATATAGAGTATTGTTGTGATAAGAATAAACTAACTAAAGATGATACAGGAACAAGTTCAACAGTCAATTCATTATGTTGGATTTGTGGATGTCCTATAGTTGGTACAAAAGCATGTGATCATTTTCATGCTATGTTGGCTATGTCTATACTTATAAATATTACAACACCACAAAGCCCAGAAGAAATATGTAAAAATTTTGGATATACACATCCGGGATGTAATGCTTTAAAATCACAATATCCCGTATCTATTATATATGGGCTTATAGGAACTGCACTATTTAATACACTATCTAAAAATAGTGGAAACAGCTGTATTGATGCGGTCAAATTTAGAAAAGCATACTTTGACAGTTTATCTGCATTTAAACCAAAACCCATTAAAGAGCGAGTGGATTTTTATATGAAATCTTTAATAGTAAAGCAAACCTTGATTATTTTTAATAAGGATATAGTTAAAAGTCTATATACAGCAATAGGCGTTGGTGCTATTCAACAATTAGCAAATAAGTTATTAAACAAGATAGAAACTATTACTAAATTGTTTAGTGAAGACAAAAAAACCGATATTGCTGCTGTGTGTGAAATAAATGACAAGATAACAAGTGTTGCTAATATGATTAATGAAGAGACAGAAAAAAATATTATTGCTGTATCTCAAGCAATTGCAGAGGAAACTACTGATGCGACTTTAAAAGATGTTGCACAAAAAGTGCAGACTACAATCGAACAACTTACACAGTTTAGGTCTCTTCCAGATGAGATATATAAAGCTCGTCTTGGTGAATTCGTGCTAAAGCAATATGGGCCCAAAATTGACTCAAAACCCGAAGTAAAAAGATCACAAAGTTTTACAGTAACCCTTGGTGATGTAAAAGAGGCACTAGTCTTAAGTAGCCGAGCACAAGAACGAAAAGCTAGTCTGAGGTCCAAATCACAACAACTACCCGATATTGATGAAGATGTCGGTGAAACACGTATGGATTTGGGCGAAGGCAGAATTAGAAAATTACGAGTTAATAAGCAAAGAACTAGAAGAATTAAAAGAAAAAAACAAGAAACTATTAAAAGACCCAAAAAAAGTCACGTAGTTTCAAAAAAGAAACATAATCTTGCATATAAACGCCATAACACGTTACGTCTTAGAAAAAAATTTACTACATCTAAAAAGATTAAAAAATTTAAAATAAGATAGTAATAAAAAAGGAGTTTAATGTTTTAAAGCTGGTTTTATTCTTTTTCTGCTTTCTCTTATTTGCTTTTTAGCTTTTTCTTGTTTTTTTCTTTTTCTGCTTTCTCTTATTTGCTTTTTAGCTTTTTCTTGTTTTTTTCTTTTACTAGTTTCATGTGTTTTTTTACGCATTTGCTTTTTTGTTTTTTGTTTTTTAACTCGTAATTTTTTAATTAGTCCTTCAGCCATAGCAGCAACGCCTAGTAGAGATCCAGGCATAGCAGCAACGCCTAGTGGAGATCCGGGTGGAGGTCCTTGTGGAGGTCCTTGCGAAGGTCCAGGTGGAGGTCCAGGTTGAGGTCCTTGTTGAGATGCTCGTGTATCTTTTAACATCTGTTTTTTTTGACCAGGTTCAATAGGTGATGACAAAGATGATGGTGATGCCAAAGGTGATGGTGCTTGTCTTTTATTTTGACCAGCATTCAAATCTAGATCAATTTTTGACATCGCGGTTGTTTCTGTACTATTCATATTTTTATCTGGTGCATCGGTTGATTCTATTGCATTTAACGTAATACGAATTCCATCGGGATAACCAAGTTCTGAAAAACGTGTTAAATTCATAATTTCTTTAATAGCTTCTAATCTAGCTCTAAATCTAGGATTAGTTGGAACAAGAAGTAAATCTGAAGGAGCCATTCTAGCAGGAGCTGATATAGGTAATACTTGTTGTTTTCTAATATTAAAACTCATAATTAAGTTATCTAATATATTTTCTGCATTAAACATAGAATTATTTAAAAAATAATTTATTATATCAGATGCTAATCGTGCTACCAATCCTTTATCACTATTTAAAATTCTATCAAGAGACAAAAAATTATAACATGCTGATCTATGTGAAAAGTCACGTGGCAATCCCCCTCGATGTAATGCAGGCGCCGCAAATTTTGATAATTTATATTTTTTTTTTTTTGGTGTTTCCCAGTGTTCTATATATATATTCAAATGATAAGTAGTATAATTTATATAGTTAATAATTGCTTCTGTTGAATTGGTTGCTGATTCAACTAATGCAAAAGTAGTTCCATCTATATTTGCTCTTTTATAATATCCGGCCAAAAAAAATTTGAGAGTTTCATCTATTGCGTCTTGTGTAGCTTGTCTAATAGTTTCTTTTTTTTTAGCAAGATTATTTAAAAATTTCCAACACTCACTATCTTTTGAGACCTTTTCAAGATAAGAGTCTTGCATTATTTGTGGAAATAGACTCCAAGCATCCGGTCCTAGTAATCTAGCACAATCACGCTGAAATTCTTTCAACTGTTTTGTATTAAATTCTTGTTTATAATCTGCACTATTATCTATTAATGTTTTTATTCTAAATAATAAAAAACCAGCACTTTCTCCAGTATTAATTGAGGCTATCAATTCTTTAATAAAAGAGTCTACATTTTCATCCCCCTTTATCTTATCATAAAATAATCCCTGTCTTCTAAATTCAGCGATTATACTAGGAGGATAACTATCATCAACAATTAAAGATGGATGAATGTTTGGTGATAATTTAAAATCAAAATCACTAAACTTACTTCTTGCAACACTAATAATATTTGCTAATATAGTTGGATCCGTTGTGCTTTTCATAAAAAAATGTTTAACTATTAGAAAACATAGTTGATCGCGTCTTAGATTTTTTTTCTTTACTTCCGGCGAATTTTCTAAACCTTCTAATACTAACTTATTTGTTGGTGTTAATGAATTATATGTGTCAAAAATTATTTTATTATATTCGTATAACCATGATTTAAACGGAGTCTGAAACATAGCTAAAAGATAACGTCTAATATTTTCAACATAAGTAGGAACAGGACCTACCACATCCCAACTTGCCATACTTGGAACATAGTCAGGATCACTTATATTCCAAACTTCCATAGGATTAGGCTTACCAAAGCCTTTATTAATTTGATCACTAAACTTGTCTAACATATTCATAATTAATTGTGCAAAAAGTATGATTATATTACCTCCTGCGGCTGTAATTATAATATAGTTATTATAATATTGTTGTTTAGCCCAATATCTATCTGTTGAATCTGTTCCTCCGCCGTTTAAATAATTACAAAATAGAATAAAAAACTCTTTAATTTCGTCAAGCTCTGTGCAAGATTGTAAAAAATTAAGACGATCTTGTCTTTTGCTAGATTTATCATCTTGTTCGCCTGCTAAAATTTTTTTTAACTCCTCTATAAACTTTGATAGTGGAAAATTAATTCCATATCTTAGTGTGCCTATATTATGATTAAGCCCAAAATCATTATTAAAGCTTGTTGCTGTTTCATCAAACAATTCTCCAGAAAAAACCTTTGTGGTTCTATAAAAGTTTTCATCCATTATTACTATAATAATGTAATAAAAAAATAGCGTTAATTTTTATTGCATTAAGATTGAGATTGCATTACGATTTATTATTATAAATAACTTAATATTATAGCGTTAATCTCTGGTGGTAATCTATTAAAAATAGCATTATAAATAGTAGTTAATTCTTTATAATGAATAATAGAACTATAACGCTCAATAAAACTTATTTCTAAATGTTCTAATACATTATTGACAAGTGTATACGCAGGACACCATAAGTTAGAACACATTATAGATGAGCAACAATAACATTCATCTCTTTTAAGCATTAAAAAATAGGGGTTATAACTATATAAACATTTATAAAAAAATATATATATATTTTTATCATAGTTAATTATTTTACTTGATATGCTATTTATATAATTAAAATAACACCTTCCTTTATTTTTATCATAGTTCACTACTTTTAAAGGTTTAAATGGATATGTTTGTGGTATATGTAATTCTAAAAATAATTTGTCGTTTTCTTTAATAACTAAATAGTTATTACTTAAGTCGCTTTCATCTAATTTGGTAATATTATAAGTTAAAGATGTCAAATAATTTTTTATTTCTTTTGAATAAGTTGTATGTTCTAAATAATCATTATCTTTAATATTTGTTAGCTCTTTTGTTATTCGTCTTAATGCTAATGAAGACATTATAGTATAATAAAGTTATAATATTTATATAAAAATACTTTATTTGTTATTCAAAAATTTAATAGTTAGCTCATAATTTTTACTTTTACATACACACTCATTTGTCAAAGAAATAAATCCATCATTTTTATAATTAATTGCTGCCATAAATACATGAATCGCCTTTTTTGATGGGCAATTATATCCATAATTATAAAATATTTTCATTAAAATAATATTCCAAAAGCATAGTGGGTAATCTTTATACTTTTCTGTATTAAATATACACTCATTTTTACTATAATGAACCGTTTTTAAAAATGGCTCAACTATAATTTCACTTACTAACGTATTCCACATTTTTGATTGATTACTTAATTCTAATAGATTTGATTTTAACGCAGGAAATGCATCTTCTAATAAAGGCGAAATTTTATTTCGATATTTGCCTCTAATAGACCATTTTGGAGTGCTATCTTTAAAATATGGAACTTGATACACTTTTGCAAAATCATAAATAGTGCTTTTATAGAATTCAAGCATCGGTCGCACAATATGAACGTTATTAATTACGCACGTTTGTTTAATTACTGCTAGGTCAAGAATATTACGACCTCTGCAAATATTAGCAAAGATATTTTCTAATACATCATCTTTATGATGACCTAACAAAATTGTTGACACTCCTTCATTTAACATAATTTCTTTATAAAAATCAAACCTGATCTTTTTTGTAAGTGCTTCATATTCATTTCGCTTTGACTCAGCACGCGTAATATTATCTAGCGATTTAACATATAATTTAATAGAATTATAATAACACCATTTTTCAATAAATTCTTGTTCGTGATGTGTTTCGGGGCGATTATTATAGTTAATATGTCCACAAATTACATTAAACCCCAATAATTTTAGAATTGTTGTTAAAACCATAGAATCAACACCCCCAGATAACGATATTAATACCTTTTTTGAAGGATTAACCACATTTTCTTTGCAAAATAAACTTAACGAGTCAATCAAATTATTTTTTAAGTCAAAATATTGATTATTTATTTTGATTTGCTCTACAGGAACAAATTCTAAAACATCGCTATAATTTTCAATAGCATAATTATTGTATAAATCATTAATGCTGTTAATAATGACTTTAATATATGAAAGTAGTGACATAAATATATACATTTTAACTATTATTAAGTTATTAGTAATATTAATAATATTTAATTATTCAATTTTTCAATTTATAAAATAATATAAAATAATATATAAACTTATATTTTAAAATAATATATACTATTTAAAAATGGATAAACATAAATGTTTCTCTATTTTGGGTATTGAAGAAAGTGCTTCGCAAGAGGATATTAAAAAAGCATATAAAAAACTGGCCTTAAAATATCATCCAGACAAGCAAGACCCGGGTGCTAGCGTTGAAGAAAAACAAGCCGCAGAAACTAAATTCAAAGAACTAGCCGAAGCATATGATTTATTAATGAACCCTGACAAATTACATAAAGCAAATGAAGGACACGGATTTAGGCATGGATTTGTTGATCCAAATGAATTATTTAATCAAATTTTTAGAGATATGAATATGCATGGTTTAAATAATGGACAACAAGTTCATATAAATCTTGGTGGTTTTGGTATTAACCTTGGTGGTGGTTTTAATCCTGGAGTAATGCGTTCAACAAGCGTGTGTTTTGTTAACGGGCAACGAATAGAAAACGTAACGGAGGTTATTAATGGTGTAACACACCAACGCACATTTGTTACAAGAAATATGCCAAATCCGCTTTTTCAATAAAAAAATTGATAAGTTATTATTATTTTATTTTTATTTTATAATAAAAATAAACTATGGCTTTGCGCAACATTTTGAATACTTATGTTCCCTTGCGTGCAATTATTGAAAATAAGGATAACGGAAAAGCAAAAATTGGATGCGTAGCGTTCTCTCCTAAGTTAAAGTATCAGTGTGTTTTATGCGTTTGGAGTTAATCAATATAATATGAATAATAAAGCTAGCATATCTAATAAAGATTGTATTCATGCAGAAGTAGATTGTGTAAATCGTCTTAAAAAATCAGAAAAAATAGTGCCTATTAATTTATTGGTATTTCGCACAAATAATAGTGGTAGCAATTTAATGAACGCTAAACCTTGTTTAAATTGTATAAATGCTATTAATTTTACTTTGAAACGCAAAAATTATAGGTTAAAAAAATTGTCGTATACTAATGAAGATGGAGAAGTATGTGTATTAATTATGTAAGTGTTTAATATTTTGCTAACTTTTTATCAGTTATACATAGTTTAGATATGGAATACTTTAGATATGGAATACTTTAGATATGGAATACTTTAGCTATAATAATATTAAAAGGAGAGATTATGCACAAAGTATAGACACGTGTTTTTTGTCTCTAATTTCAATATTTTCTCGTTCTTCTAGCTCTTCTAGCTTTTCTAGACTTTCTAGACTTTCTAGACTTTCTAGACTTTCTTCCTCTTTTATTCATAGTTTTATATAACTTGCCCTTTTTTTAGAGCCCCTTTGCTTATATCCACCACTTAATAACTTGGTTAGCTCATCATCCTCCAATTCTGCTAAATCAAACTCTTCTAAATCTTTTGCTAAACTAGTCTTATCATCTGGTAGTACACCCTGATAAACTGGTGTTGGGACATGTGGTTGATATAGGTATATTGGAAACATATGTGTTCCTGCTAAACCCTGATAATTTTGTCTTGGGACATGTCTTTGATATGGGTATGTTAGAAACTGATTTATTCCTGCTTGTTGTGCTGCTAAACCCTGATAATTTTGTCTCGGGACATGTGTTTGATATGGGTATGTTGGAAACCTATTTATTCCTGCTTGTTGTGCTGCTAAACTCTGATAATTTTGTCTCGGGACATGTGTTTGATATGGGTATGTTGGTGGTGGTACTGGTATTGAAAAAATATTTCTTGCCATTTGTTGCGCTCCTAAACCAGGAGAAGGTGTTCTTGATCTCGCAGGAGAAGGTGATTTTGCTCTCGCAGGAGAAGGTGATTTTGCTCTCGCAGGAGAAGGTGATTTTGCTCTCGCAGGAGAAGGTGATTTTGATCTCGCAGGAGAAGGTGCTTTTGCTCTTAATATTACTTGTTGCCCTACTATATTTGGGTTTGATGAGCCAAGTTCATGTGCAATTTCTTCTAATCTGGCATCATGTCTTGTTTTATCTCCCGATTTTTCGGCAGCGAAAGCGTGTTTTGCGCCCTCTAAAAAAATTCTATTAAGAAAATGATTGGTTTTCTTAGGATCATAATCAAACATATGTCGATTAGAGAATGGATCGTTAGACATATCTTATAATATATAAGATTATTTTAACCTCTGTACTTTCTAGACTTTTTTAAACTTTCTAGACTTTCTAGACTTTCTAGACTTTCTAAACTTTCTAAATTTTCTAGACTTTCTAGACTTTCTTTTATAGAATTTAATTGCTTCTCTATTTGGTCCTATTTTACTATTACCTCCAGATACTATGCATGACTCGTCTTCTCTTTTGCACTCTTGACGACTTGCCGACGCTCTGGCAAAAGTGAAGGTATCTGGTGTAGCAGGATCGACCACTTTAGGTTGTCCAAAATTTCCGCTAATTATTTCCCGCAAAATTAGCTCACCTAAATTTCTAGTTCCAAAATTTAGATTACCTGTTCCTAAATCAATTATAAAGGTTATTGCACTGTTTCTGTTTTTTTCACGAATAAAGTATGGATCTGTAAATAATATATTATTAACATAATGTGCAATACTAAATCTATTGCTATATTTTAATGCATATATTAAATAAATTAGCATAAGATATTTTTCTCTTTTGTTGAAAACATCAAATTCGCTTTTATTCTTTAATACATTATATAATTTTACAATATATGTTATTTCATATTGATTACAACAAAACTCATTATCTGGAATATCTATTAATATTCTATCTCTTAAATATTGTTCAATATCTTTTGCTATTAGTTTGACTTCTATCTCTTCTGAAGGACTAACCACATGAGTATAATGAAGTGCTTTAATTGCTTTGCTAAAGTCTTCTGGATTCTTTGTTAACTCTGGAAATGTTGTTGCATTCAGTCCTGACAATTGATAATATTTCTCCAAATCTACCAAATCTAGTTCACTAGTCATATATATATATATATATAATATTTAAAATATATGAATATTATGGTGTAATAATGCTATTTTACTATTTATTACTTCACTATGATTAATATAATATGTATGTAATTTATGTGTAAATAAATATTTTATAAAAATTTGTATAAGAAATAGCATAAACTCATTTATATTTTTTTTTGTAAAAGTTTTTTCACATATATAATAATATAATACACTTATTATTAGAACACCCTCATCATTTGTATCTATTATTTGTTTATTTTCAATATAATCTAACATAATTGAATTAACTGTTTTTTCTATGTTTTTTTGAGTTTTAAATGGTGTTAAAGTTAATTTGGTCTTTGTTATTGTATTTAGTTGATTTTTAGGTTCTTGTTTTTGTTCTTGTTCTTGTTCTTGTTCTTGTTCTTGTTCTTGGCTATGAAAAACTACTAAGTCGGCACATACACCGCTAACACGTGTTGGTTTTTTTCTATTAACCATTTCAGCAATATTAGCAGGAGCCGATTTAATACGCTTCATATATTAAGTATATTATTATTATTATATATTATTATATATTAATATAAAATAATAATAATATCAATTTTTTCAAGAACAACATTCTTAATCTACATCTGCAATATTTGGATCATTTGGATCTTTTAAATCTTCTTGTGGTGGCATCATCGCATTTTGTAATGGTTTCATAGCTTTTAAGAAATCTTGTAACTTAGTTTCATATTCTTCTTTTGTAGCATGTTGATTTCTCTCAAGCCACAACATAGTTTCTTCTATTACTTGCACTAATTCTAATTTTATTTTATCTTCAATACTAGAAGTTACCTTTTCATCATTTAAAGTAGATTTAAATTGATATAACTGATTTTCAAAATTATTGCGCACTTCAATAGTTTGTTTTGCTTTTTCATCATCCTCTTTATATCTTTCTGCATCAGCTAACATTTTATCAATATCTTCTTTGCTTAGTCGCCCCTTATCATTTGTTACTTTAATACTATCAGATTTACCTGTTGATTTTTCAGAGGCAGAAACAGTTAATATTCCATTTGCATCTAAATCATAGCTAATTTCAATTTGGGGGACTCCTCGTGGCATAGGTGGAATTCCATGAAGCGTAAACTCACCTAACTTATTATTGTCTTTTGTAAATTGTCGTTCTCCTTCAAATACACGAACAGTTACTGCTGGTTGATTATCCGCATATGTGCTAAATGTTTGCGACTTTTTGGTAGGAATCGTGCTATTACGCTCAATTATTTTTGTCATAACACCACCACTTGTTTCAACGCCCAGCGATAATGGAGCAACATCAAGAAGTAATAAATCATCAATTTTGCTATCTTTTACTCCAGAAAGCAAGGCTGCTTGAACCGCAGCACCATATGCAACCGCTTCATCTGGATTAATTGATTTATTAAGTGCTTTACCATTAAAGAAATCACTCAATTGAGACTGAATTTTTGGAATACGAGTTGAACCACCCACTAAAATTACCTCATCAATCATAGACTTACTTAAACCACTATCTTTAATAACTTGTTCTACCGGCTCAAATGTCTTTCTAAATAAATCACTACATAATTCTTCAAATCTTGCACGCGTAATAGTACTAATATAATCAATTCCTTCAAATAAACTATCGATTTCAAGTGTTGCTTGTGTTGAAGAAGATAGCGTCTTTTTAAGATTTTCACACGAAGATTTTAAGCGACTAAGCGCCCTCTTATTTTCACTTAAATCCTTTTTGTGCTTGCGTTTGAAATCTTGCACAAAATGTTGCACAAGACGAGTATCAAAATCTTCTCCCCCAAGTCGTGTATCGCCGGCTGTAGCTTTTACTTCAAAAACACCATCATCGATGCTTAAAATAGTTACATCGAATGTTCCACCACCTAAATCATAAATTAAAATATGTTTTTCTTTAGCGTCTTTTGTTTGTTCTAGTCCATATGCAATTGCGGCAGCTGTTGGTTCATTAATAATTCTTAACACATTTAAGCCCGCAATAGCACCCGCGTCTTTTGTTGATTGTCGCTGTGAATCATTAAAATATGCCGGAACTGTAATAACTGCACTTGTTACTTCTTTACCCAAATATGCTTCGGCTGTTTCTTTCATTTTTACTAAAATCATAGAGGATATTTCTTCTGGCTGAAACTCCTTTAATTCACCTTTGTAAGTTGCCGCAATAAGTGGTTTGTTATTTTTATCAATTACTTTGAAAGGAAAATGTTTAATATCGTTTTGTGTAGATGGATCATTAAAAATGCGACCGATTAAGCGCTTTGCATCAAAAATAGTATTTTCCGGATTTTGTGATGCCTGATTTTTTGCTGCAATTCCAATTAATCTCTCATTATCTGTAAAAGCAACATACGAAGGTGTGGTTCTTTGGCCTTGATCATTTGCAATAATTTCGCATTTTCCATCCTTCCATACTCCAACACAAGAATATGTAGTACCTAAATCTATTCCAATCGCAACCATAATATTGTAAATAAATATAGTATTAATGTTTTAAATAATTTTTGTAAAATAGTTATTTTTATTTTTTATTTATAATTCTAAATTACGAAACTTTTTACTTAATAAAAAGTTAAATAAATATACTAATTTAACTATTAAAAAATCTACATAATTATTTATATTTTGTAGATCTTGATTTATTTTATATAATTTTAGTGTGTCATGATTTGTTAAGTCTAGATTTAACGTTTCTAAATTTAAATTCTCTCTTAAAGCAAATTCATTATGCATTATTGCATTCTCAATAATGTTTAACATACTTTATAATAGTTAATATCATTATTTTATGTAATAAAAATAATGATTTAAATTTTGGATTTAATTAATGAGAGAATGTTCGTCTTTTGCGTTTTGAACGTGTTTTGCGTTTTGAGCCGCCACTATTACATATATAACTTTGCAGTTTTGCCTTTGCTCCATATATTATGTTGTTATTAAAATCATTTACTTTGGCTAATACGGAATCTTTCATATTAGTTAATGAAAGATTATTCATGCTAATTATTGTTGGATTATTGCTAATTTGTTCTTGTAAACTAATGCCTATTTTTTCTAAAAATCCACCCTTTTGTTTATAACTCATGCGTTTATGCTGTTTTCTTTTTAATGAACGCATGACTTAATTATATATAATGTTATAAAATTTATTATAAAATTATAATGTTATAAAATTTATTATAAAATTTATTATGTTATAAAATTATAATTGACTATAAAATTGATTATTAAATTAGTTAAGAGTAAAATAGTGCATTAATAATATAAAATGATTACTCCTAATTTAGTATTGGAAACTAGTGTAACCAATTGTAGTGTTGAGACCATGAATGTTAAAAATATTTATGAAGAAATTGCCACGCATTTTGATAATAATCGTGCCTATAAATGGTCTTGGGTAAGTGATTTTCTAAATACTTTAAAAACCAATTCTAGTGTTTATGATATTGGATGTGGAAATGGTCGCAATATGGTTAACAATAATACTAAAAATCTGATTTTTACAGGAATTGATAATTGTGACAATTTTATAACACTTTGTAAATCCAAAAATTTAAATGTTATAAATGCTAATATGATAGACATTCCTTTAAAAGCAAATAGTGCTGATGCCATATTATGTATTGCTGTGTTTCATCATTTAGAAAGCACAGAAAATAGGGTTAAAGCATTAATAGAAATGAAGCGTTTAATTAAAACTGGAGGTAAAATATTATTATCTGTATGGTCTATTAATCAGCCACAAAAAACAAGGCGTTCTTTTAATAATTATGGTAATAATATTGTGCTATATAATAAATTTGGGACAATTTATGAACGATTTTATTATATTTTTAAAATAGATGAACTTCACCAATTGTTTACTTTATGTGGGTTAACAATTGCTGATTACAAATATGACTGTGGTAATGAAATATTTACATTAGTTAAAAGTTAAAACATAATAAATGTTATCTTATTTACAAAACCCATAAGCATAAATTGTTACTGCAATTATTCCTAATACAAAGCCAAAATGAAATTTATATTGCATTTTTTTGTAAATAGCTAGCCACCCCTCAATTTGAGCTTTATTTGTTAAATGTAATAACATATAGTCTGACTTTGGATATAATATATAGAAAAAGTAATTTGTTATAAATGTTATTGTTGCGATCGTGCATACTTTTGGAAGTGTTGCCTTATTTTTTTTATCAATAAAAAATAAGTAGTTTTCTCCAATATATAGCGCTAAAATTGATAATGCTATACCTAAAGCAAACCCACCATAATATATATTCTTTCGTTCACTTATTATTTTCTCATAAATCTCTTTTTGTTTACTTGTTAATGTTTTTTTAAATTCTGATTTATTAGTATCATTTACACAAGAAAACATCATATAAATATTTGCAATTAAAAATATAGACGCAAACATACAAGAATTTGCACACACCATTTATAATATCATAATATTTAATTTAACTATTTGGAAAATTAATATTTGAACTAATGTTTGAATTAATGTTTGAATTAATGTTTGAAGTAAGTTCTTCACATTCAAACTCTATTTCAAAACAATAATCATCATCTATCGATAATAATACATTACCAAATGTATCTATTATTTTTACTATAAAATTTTCTATATTTACTTTCCCATTATAGAGTATTACATTACTATTAAATTCATTTAATTTTGTTGATAGTATATTAGAAACTTGTGGACATGTTAATGGTGAAATTTTAGCAAGCACCCGTGATTGAATAAAATTTGTTCTTAAACATATATAATTGTTTACTAAAGAATTATTATTGTCTTCGAAACAAAAGAAAAATGGCAATTTATTACTTATAGTATTATAAGTATTTGGACTTGTTATTGTTAATGGGTTAGTATTTGTATTTATGCTTGAATTTATAATATTGGAACTAGTAAAACCCAAAATAGTTGCAAGTGAATATTGACTATTTGCTGTTGATGTAAAGTCTATAGTGTAATAAGATATGTCATAATAAAGTTGGTTATAGCTTAATTCAAACACACTTTTATTAAGATAATTAAAGTGAAAACTTATATTTTTTAAAAAATTAGAACCCGAAATATCTTGACTTTGCAAGTCAAGCGCCTTTTTTTCTATATTAATATTTATAGTTTGTGCCATAGCCGAACTATCTTCATAATAGCCATCATCTATTATTATTTGTGTAGAAAAATCAGACTCTTGTCCTACAAACTTTTTTATTGTAAAAAAATTGTTTATTTTTGAACTATGTATTAAAAATGGTGCTTTACATGTTAATGATATAAGTTTTGCTTTTGTAACATTTAATGTTCGTTGAACATACATCCTACAATTTGTGGGCACATCACTATTATATGTTTTTTCCTTTGTATTAAAATGAAATTTCTTTTTTCGTAATACATTAGTAATTACAAAATTATTTAATGGTTGTGCACTTATGCTATTTGCATTATTATTTGTATTTGCATTATTATTTGTATTTGCATTATTATTTGTATTTGTATTTAAACCAACAAATGATTCTTTAATATTATCATATAAACTTACATTTGAAGCAATACTATTATTATCATCATTATTTGTGCTAATATTATCTTCGTTGTTATATGTTGTTTCAATATTACTATTTGCATTATTATGTAACATAGTATCAATAGAACTATTATAATGTGTTAAATAAGTCAGCAATTTTGTTTGCACATTTAAAAAAAACTCTTTAATTGTTTCGTTGTTATTAAATACATTTGTTGTTAGGTGATTAATATTTAATATAATCTGTTCTCGCGTAAATTCCTCTAGTTCAAGTAAATTATATAATTCTTCAATACTATAATCATCAATATTTGTATTGAAATTTATTAAGTTTGCATTAGATGTCATAATATATTAACTTATTTTATTATTTAATGTATTATTTAATGTATTATTTAATGTATTATTTAATGTATTATTTAATGTATTATAATAGAGTATTATAATAGAGTTTTATAATAGAATGATTAGAAGCGCGGCCAGAGGGCTTTTTAGATTGCGTTCATCTGCGCGACCACCAACACGACAATATACAGAAGAAGAGAAACTTAAATTATAAAAAGACTAAACGCAGAAAATATTAAACGCATAAAACATTAAACTATTAGTTACTAGCTTTTCTTGAAGCATACATATTTATTAAAAATCTTACAAAGTTTGGTTCCTCATTATTTAATACTCGCAAAGGTATTTTTTGTATTCCTTGTCCTCTTTTACAGTGATATGCTGTTTTAAATAAGAAGTGTTCCAATAAAGCCAATACTTGTTTTTCGTTACTTGTAAACTGATCTTTGTCAATTCTAATATTTGATTTATATATAAACCTATTATAGTTATTATCACTATAAATTTTATAGTATTTTCTATTTTCTGGTGTTAAGTTATTTTTTATAACTCCTATTCCTTCTATTTGATTTTTGGTATTGTTCATTTCTATTACTAATAGTGTTGTGTCTGGTAAAATAGCATTTTTTATTTTAACCGGTGTTCCATAAATACAGCCATTTGCATTATTGTTATTATTTATCCATTTCCTATTTTCATTATAAGTTGTATCTGTAAATCGTGTAACACATATTTCCATAAACAAACTTTGATAAATATTGATAACTTTAACTATAAAATAGTTATCAATTTTTGTTAAAAATTTTAGCTTGTGCTATTATTTTCTAATAAATAGTAGCATTCAATATTAATTGAATTTATGGATTTCTCTAAATGCTTCTTTATAACATTTATTTTTTCATCGTTTTCATATTTATGTAATAAATCATTATTTACTGAATATATAAATTTATATTTTCCAATATTTTCATATAAAGCGGTGTGCTCTGTTATAGCTTTGGGATTTGTTGAATTTATAATAACATAATTTTCTATTAATGATATATTCAAATTTAAGCTTTTGTTAATAATTGGTAATGTAAATTCTTTTAAATTTTTGTTTTGTAGCACTTCTAATTCATTTACTATTTTTATAATATTAATGTCTTTTTCTTGAAAAATATCTAATAATATATTTTCAACTAATGTTGAATTATAGTCTTGTGCAAACTTTTCTTTTAAATGTTCTCTTATTTTACTTTTAATAGTTTTTGAATTAATACTATAATAATCACTTACTACTTTTTCTAGCTCCTTTTTATCAATCAATAATAGTTTGTGTGTTTCTAAATATTTTTTATATTCTTCTTCTATTATATTATAAATTGAGTTTTTTATAGTTTCCATAATAATTCCATTATCTAATGTCATATTTTATTAATAGTCTTATTAATATATTATTAACTATTTATTTATTATTATTTAATTTTATTCTTAATTTTATTCTTAATTTTATTCTTATTTTAATTTAATAATAAATAACTATTAATTAATATATATAAATTATTAATGACTTATAAAATGACTTATAAAATAAGTCTTTGTACAAAGATTAGCCTTTTTTCTTGTTATAAATTTTTTGTTAATAAAATCATAATGTTTAAAACTATATGTTTTGATTTGTATTGTAAAACAAAATATTTCGTATTTTTTATTATGTTTTTAAATAGCGCTTTAATCAACTATTTGTATTACAAATGTTTTAATAAGCTAAGCAATTTTTTAATAGTGTTTTTAAGTTACACTATTAATTTGAATGGTTGTATTATTATCAAATTAATTCAATGGATAAATAATCAGCTTTTATTCTTAAAAAACAACAATAATAATAAGTTTATTAGTCAAATATTTTCACAATATTATGAAAATTGCTATATTCATAACTTAAGCTATACAAAATCTGTATTTTATCAAGAATTTGGTGTAAAGTTTGATGATTTTTTTGAATTAGATCCTAATTATACTATTAAATCGGGCTCAATTGCACAAGTTTATAAAGGCACTATTAAAAATCCTTACAATTCTAATTATGTTAATAACACCAATTCTTATGTTGCTATTAAAGTAGTTCATCCAGAAATTAAATATCAACTTATTTATCCTATCTATTTTTTTAAAACATACATATTTTTTGTTACTAATTTTAAGTATTTAAAAAAATATGATATAATCTTTAATTTTGATGCTTTTTTAAGTAATTTAGAAAAACAAATAAATATGATTAATGAATATGCTAATAACGAATATTTTTATAATAAATATTATAATCATAATATTATTGTTATTCCAAAGCCTTTGATGAAAAGTGAACATTTTTTAATTATGGAGTATATTGAAGGAGAAACTTTTGATACATTAACTATTAGTAATTATAAAAAACAAATCATAGTTTGTTTAATTGCACTTTTTATTAAAGATACTTATATGTTTGGTAAATATGTTCACTCTGATTTACATGATGCTAATTGGAAAATATTAAGACAAAAAAATCCTAATAATGTTAATGATGCAAATGATGCAAATGATGCTAATGACGCTAATGATGCAAATGATGCTAATGATGCAAATGATGCAAATATATATAAAATCATTATTTATGATTTTGGTTATGTGATAGAAAATAATTTACATGATAACTTTAAAAAACTTATTTATTATTTGGATATTAATAATACTTATGAATTGGGTAATTTGTTATTTTTAAATGTTCAAAATTTAAATATTGATTATTCAAATAGTATAGAAGTAGAAAAATGTAAAGAAAAATTTATTAATGACTTTATAAAATATAATGAACAATCATATCCATATACTGATAGCAATTATATTGCTGCATATAATTTTTGTCATAATAATGGTTATAAACTAAATAATAGTTTATTAGATTTATTTATTTGCATTATGTTACTTCATAAGTATTTTAGAAAATATATTTTCTCTATTTTCATTCAAGATAATAACATATTTAATCAATCTAATTATTATAAATACATATATAATGTAAATTCGTATTATGTTAGTATATGTGATAAATATAATGTTTTTGATGATGTAAAAAGTTATATAAACAAACAATATATAACTAATCCCTTATTTTGTGATTCTATTAATTATAGTAACAATTATTTTAATACTTTACCCAATACTTTAAGTTGTGATAAAAATACTAATATTGAGTGTTATATTTCTATTGATATATAAAATAATTAGTATTTTAATTTAGAAATGATTGTTTAAAAATTTTAGATATAAGTTATAAGTTATAAAATATAAGTGTTATATAATACTATATAATGACGCAACCCGAAACCCATTTTGAAAAATTTTATTATAAAATTAATATTCTTTCTCAATATTCATCAAAAACTAGTAATCAAATTACTGGAACTGATTTTGATACCAGAAAAACTGATAATAAAAATATAACTTTAACAAATATGAACATCGGAATAAATAAAGAACCGCTAACTCATTTAAAAAAAATTAGAATATCCGCATATAAAACAGTAACAATAGATGGAAATAATAGTCAGTCATTTATTAAAGAAAGTACTGCTCCAAGTATTACGTCTGGTATAGGAAAACCACAGACACCAACATTAACTGGTTTATATATATTATTTGGACAAAATAGTGGTATTGGTGGGGGTCCACCTTATTTAATAGATTTAAACGGAATAACGCAACCTATAGATGATATAGAACGTAATATACGTAGTTTTTTTAGTCCACAAATTTGGGGGGCTAGTATGCCATTAGACATACTTAAGGCATTAGATAAGAGTTTGTTATTAGCACTTGATATGTATTATGAAAATAATAGTGATAATATTTTGTTTACAACAGATTTTACCATGCAAGCAGCACCAGCACCAGGAGCTGGAGCGGGAGCGGGAGCGGGAGCTGGAGCGGGAGCTGGAGCGGGAGCTGGAGCGGGAGCTGGAGCGGGAGCTGGAGCGGGAGCTGGAGCGGGAGCTGGAGCGGGAGCGGGAGCGGGAGCGGGAGCTGGAGCGGCAGCTAGACCGATGCATGATATAATCGCCGAATTAAATGTACCATTTGGTGCTAATATAGAGCCAAATTTTTTGACATTACTTATATATTTTGCCGGCTATAGTTTTTCGCTTGACTATGAAGCTGTTAAAAACAGATTTAAAAATAAATTTAAAAATAAATTTAAAAGTAATTTTTTTCAAATTACACTATTTGATAACAGTGAAAAAGATATTATTGAAAATTTCACTACTAGTAGACAACAAGATGGCTTTTTTAATGGTTCTGCACCGCCTATACCTCATGAAGTTCATATAGTAGATCTAACTATAGAAGGTTTAGAATTATTCCATATTGGTAAACTAGAGTCATATTGGGATTATATTAATGGAAAATTAACTATTTTAATAGGTAATATGATGAGTTATCCACAATTTCTTGCTGTAGTAAATAAAAAGTATAGCGCACCTAAGTTTTTTTTATTTGAGTGTATTCAACTACTTCAAAAATATAAGCAATTTATTTTAAATAATAGTGCCCAGAAAATATTTCATCCGATGTCCACATTAAAAGCTATTGAGATTTTATTGGTTAAACTATCTTATTTGTTAGAGATGATAGATGAGCGGTTTATACCTTTAGATACTATGGCATTTGAGGTTGAAATCCAAGGTGTTAAATCAAAATATATAATTAACTCACCTTATGAGGTTACCGAATGTGCATATAACAGCGAGGATGACGATGGTAGCGACGATGGTGGCGGAGGCCGAGGCGACGGCGGTGGCCGAGGCGATGGCCGAGGCGATGGCCGAGGCGATGGCGGTGGAGGCGGAGGCGATGGCGGTGGAGGCGGAGGCGATGGCGGTGGCCGAGGCGATGGCGGAGGCGGAGGCCGAGGCGATGGCCGAGGCGATGGCCGAGGCGATGGCCGAGGCGATGGCCGAGGCGATGGCGGATATAGGAGGCGGCGCAGACAGCATGATGGGCATCATGGGCAGCATACACAGCATTGGCCGCCGGATAGGCCGCCGGATAGGCCGCCGAATAGGCCGCTTTCGCCTAGGCCGCTTTCGCCGGATGGGGAGCCGGATTGGTGGCCTGTTGGACAGAATATTGAGCTTTCATATACCGGAAAAAATCCAAATGTAAAGAAAAAAGAAAAAGCTCTTGGTGTTTATTATCTCCTTCCCGATGAAGATGAATCTGGCAAAGTCTATATGCACTTAAGAAATCCGGAGTATTCTATTCGCAAACAAAATGGAAAAGCGTTTGTGGATTTCCGCGATCAACCTGTATGGGTAGTAAATAATACAAGTGATAATGGTATTATTCGAACGGAATTTTTTGTAGAAAGTAATCAAAGCACACCTATTGGCGCAAAAGGTTGGAAAGTTAATACTGATGAAGGTGATCGTGAAGAACTTCCCGACGCCGACTTTCAGTGTAATGCTACCGATGTTCCAACACCCAACAGTGATGCTCAAACACTCCACGATGATGCTCTGCCTAATGCTCGGGATGATGCTCCAATACCCCACGGTGATGCTTGGGATTATGCTCGGGCTTATCAGGCTTATGCTCGGCCTAATCCTGGGCCTAATGTTCGGGATAATCGGGCACGCGGTGGCATTCCTCGCGGCGATAGAGAAACAATACGTCCCAACACACAACCTCCTTCTGAGAGTAGTCAAGGTTCTCATGAAATTGAACTCAGCGGTCCTCATGATATTAGAGTTGTAGATAAAAAAGTATATGGAACTTACAGATTATTAGGCCCAGCTGATGATATTCGTGATGCGCGGTCAAAATATATAAAAATAACCGAAGATTACCAAATTTCTTTGGTTCCAGGCCAAGTCCCCTTTTGGGCAGTAACAAAGCCAACAGATCCTGGGCGATATCTTTTAGTACTAACAAATGAGAAAGAATTTCCTACTAAACAGCTGGTAGATAGTTATACTTGGCAATATATTGATACTGCAACTAGGTCACGGAAAGATATACCAGAAATTATATCTACTATGAAAGTTAATTCGCCTACTAGACCACCACATGAGACTGGGCTACCTAAAGATGGATCCAAAATTCGACTCTTTTATGAGGGCACCCCCCCGCCTTCCAGTATTTTGAAAATGTTAGGTGAGTATAAATATATAGGTATACATGATAAATATCTTAAACAGACTCAACCCAACAATTTTTTTATTTGCTATGATAATGATCTCACAAGCTGGATTGTACGCGAAATTGCTCCAACTGAATCAGGTGAATCAGGTGGTATAAGACGAGTAACTGATGAAAAAGATGAAAAAATGAACCCTTATACTGGAACTAAAGTATGGGAAAGATATGAAAACAGTAACGATAGGTGGATACAGGACCCCAATATTAAATGTATTAAATTAGATGACGGGGTTAGTGATACAGCTGGAGTTGACCGTAATACTGGGGACGGGCCTCAAGGCGCAGTTGGCCCTAATGCTAGGGGCGGGCCTCCGCCTCGAGGCATGTTTGGGGATCAACGCGCACTTGACCCTAATGCTAGGGGCGGGCCTCCGCCTCGAGGCATGTTTGGGGATCAACGCGCAGTTGGCCCTAATGCTAGGGGCGGGCCTCCGCCTCGAGGCATGTTTGGGGATCAACGCGCACTTGACCCTAATGCTAGGGGCGGGCCTCCGCCTCGAGGCATGTTTGGGGATCAACGCGCACTTGACCCTAATGCTAGGGGCGGGCCTCCGCCTCGAGGCATGTTTGGGGATCAACGCGCAGTTGACCCTAATCCTAGGCGCGGGCCTCAAGATGATGAAGTGATTGCGCAGTTGGCGCACCAGCAGGGGGTGGCTGCTGGTCAACTTGGATCCGTTCAAGGCGCGGAAGCGGGGGCAAATGCAGTTCGATCTGTTCCTATGCGTGCAGCTCCACTTGGATCCGTTCAAGGCGCGGAAGCGGGGGCAAATGCAGTTCGATCTGTTCCTATG
>Ga0214921_10003010_pt1 | contig 26507 bp, 28 predicted proteins | sample LL1505_MetaG_FD_177992 | JGI IMG/M metagenome (GOLD analysis project Ga0214921, IMG submission 177992) | Freshwater microbial communities from Lake Lanier, Atlanta, Georgia, United States - LL-1505 | ecosystem: Environmental > Aquatic > Freshwater > Lake | place: USA: Georgia | collected... | reverse complement strand
ACAGCTACTGCAGCCATGGCCGAAAAGAGGGTGATGCCAAGGGCCGTGAGCGGGGACTGACCTTGGGCCACCGCCAGGGTGGTAATCACCCCGGCCCCAAGGGCGGCCACGGCCAGCTGATTGGTGAGCTCAACGCGGTTGGGGGGGAGGTTCAAAGCGGCACTGAGATTGGAACGACCGTAGGCAGATGTATGGGCAAACACAAAAAAGAAGCCGGCTTCGTTACCGCCTGTGGGTATTCGTAATGCTCCGCAATCTTGTTGATTAGTGGGCCGGCCGGGCCCGGCCTTGCTTCGCCCAGCTTTGCAAAGCTTCGATCTGTTCCCGGGCGGTGCGGCTGAGCGGCACCAATTCCGCCGCCGCGGTGATCAGATCGGCTTCGCCGAATTCTCGACCTTCGCTAAAGGCCATAAGCATGGCGTCAAGAACGATTTGCTCCAGTTCGGCCCCGGAAAAACCGGCACAGCGGTCCACCAGCACCTCGAGGGGAATGCTGTAGCTGGGGCGGCGGCGGCGCAGGTGCAAATCAAGGATCTGACGTCTTTCGGCAGATGTGGGCAGATCCAGCACAAAGATTTCATCGAAGCGCCCCTTACGCAGCAATTCCGGCGGCAACTTATCGATCGCATTGGCGGTGGCCACCACAAACACAGGGCTACTCTTTTCGGCCATCCAGGTGAGCAGGGTGGCCAGCACCCGCTGGCTGGTGCCGCCATCACTGCGGCCATCAAGGCTGAAGCCCTTATCGATCTCATCGATCCAAAGGATGCAGGGGGCCATCGCTTCCACCGTGCGGATCATTTCGCGGCTGCGCGCCTCACTGGCCCCCACCAAGCCGGCAAATAGGCGGCCCAAATCAAGGCGCAGCAGTGGCATCGCCCAGCTGTGGGCGATCGCCTTGGCGGTAAGCGACTTCCCGCTGCCTTGGGGACCCACCAACAGCACCCCGCGGGGATGGGGCAGGCCATAGGCCTGGGCCTCAGGGCTAAAGGCCAAACGCCGCCTCTCCAGCCAGCGTTTCAGCTGGTCAAGCCCACCGATTTCGCTGGGGTCGGCGGCGGCGGGGCAGTACTCGAGCAGGTCACTGCGGGCCAGGGCCAACCGTTTCTCCTCGAGCACATCATCGAGATCGGCGGCCTCCAGGCCCCCGTGGCGGGCTAGGGCCCGGGCCGCCAGCTGGCGGATCCGTTGTTCGGGCAGGCCGCGGCAGCTGCGCACCAGCAACTCCAGGGCGCTGGCCTCCAGGGGGCTTTGGCTGGCGCTGGCGATCCCCTCCAGCAGCAGGCGGATTTCCCCTGCCTCCGGCAGGGGCAGCTCCACCACGGTCACATTCGCCTCCAATTCCCGGGGCAGGGCCAGATCTGGGGCGGAGATCACCAAGGTGAACGGCCGTTGGCGCAGCTCCGTGGCCAGGTTGCAGAGGCGCCGGCAGATGGCGCTGTCGTCCACAAAGCGGTGGAAATCCAACAGCAGCAGGATTGCCGCCTGGGGTTCAGGCACCAGCCGAAAGCTATCGAGGGCGGCCATCGGATTGCGGGCAGCCTGCCCCTGGTAGTTGGCCAGCCCCTGCAAACCCGCCACGAAATCCCACTGCAGCAATAGCCTTTGCTCGAGCCGGTGGGCGGCCTGGGCCAACAATCGCTTTAAACGCTCCTCCTCCTGCTGGCGGATCCAGAGGATGGGGGTGCGGCTGCGAATCAGCAGGTCAAGCTGATCAATCCAGGCCCTCATTGTTCGCTGGCTAGCTCCCCGGGCGAGCTTTGCTCCCCTAGCGGGGGAACCATTAGCTGCTGCAGCGCCAACCAGCGGGGATCCACGGCAATGGGGTCAGGCCGGGCCGGGCCGCGCACCTCCTCCGGCAGGATCCCGGGGCAATCAAGGCTGCAAAGGCGCTTGAGCGGCAGCTGGAGGCTGAGCTGCTCAAAAAGCCAATGCTCAGGGTCAAAACTGCCTGCGGGGTCAAGGGTTTCCATGGGACTGGCGCCGCCTAGTTCCTGCAGCACCTCAGGGTCATCGGGGGCCGTGGGATCCCCCAGGGCGATCGCCTCCTCCGCCTTAGCCGCCAGCCGATAAACAAAAACCTGTAGGCAGCGGTCACAGCACAATTCCACCTGGGTGCGGCCTTCTCCGCTCACCCAGAGGTCGTTGCCGCGGTGCAAAGCAGTTACAACCCCCTGCACCGGGCCGAGGCTTTCCAGGGGGGCCAGCTTTTTATCCACCTGCCAGCGCTGGCCGTCCCCCAGCAGCTTCAGCTCCTGCAGGGGAATCGGCCGCATCAGCCCTTGCCGCCCTTGGGCTCAAAGGGGAGCCGTTCGGTGGTCACGGCGGTGGCATTGGCGGTCACGGTCTGCTGGGAAACCTGCTGGTCAAGGATCGCCTGGAGGTTTTCGGGCAGGGGCTCGCGGATCAGGATGTAGGTCTGCAGGGCCTGGAAAATGTTGGCCACCACCATGTAAAGCAGCACCCCGGCTGGCAGGGGAAAGAACAGGAACATCCCTGTGATCATCACCGGGGTCACCTTGTTGGCAGTGGCCTGCTGCGGATTGGCGGGCATGCCCCAGCCAGAAAGGATCTGGGAGGCAAACAAGCTGATGCCAAAGCCGGCCACCAGCACGGCAATGTCCCAGTTGACAGTGCCATCGGTGAGGAAGCCCACCTGGCCTAGGGCCTTAATGAACAGGAAACCACTGCGGGCCGCCAGGCCAGGGATCTTCACCTCAACGGTGGCATCGCCAGGGGCAAGGGCCTTGAGGGTGCCATCGGCATTCACCGCCACGATTCCCTCCCCTTTGGTAATGCTCCATTGGGGGGTGAGGTCGATGCTGGGGGTAAGCCTTTGCTCGATGGCCGCCAGGGATTCACTGCCATCCTTGGCCTGCAACTGCACCTTCACGCTCTCGCCTACCCCGAGGCGGTTGCCCCCTGGCAGGGCAGCCACCACGGGCACGTGGTCGGTTTCGGTGATGAAGATCGAATGGCTGGCACTGGCAAAGGGCTTGGCCTCCACCGCCGCCACCTGGTCGCTGGACACCACCTTCACATTGAGGGTGTAAGGCACATCGGCGAAGGGGGAACCCCGCAGGGTGGCAAACAGGGCAAAAAGGATGGGCATCTGCACCAGCAGGGGCAAACAACCCGCCAGGGGGCTGCCAAATTCCTTCATTAACTTGCCCAGCTCCTCCTGCTGCTTCTGGGGGTTGCTGGCGTGCTTCGCCCGGATGTCGGCCTGGCGTTTTTGCATCACCGGCTGGGCGATGCGCATGCGGCGGGCATTGCGGATCGAGCCGGCACTGAGCGGGAACAGCGCCAGTCGAATCACCACCGTGAGGGCAATGATCGCCAGGCCGTAGCTGGGCACCAATCCATAGAAAAAATCCAGGATTGGTAGCAGGAGGTTGTCGGAGATGTAGCCGATCACGGCGGGGTGCTAGGCGATGGGGTTGAGTGTGCCTGAGGGCGGGTTAGCCGTTGGGGGCGGCTACGGCAAAGCCGGAGGGAGCTTGGGTCTTGGCAGCAGCTTCGGCCATGCGCTCCTTAATGAAAGCCTCCGCTTCGCGGAAACGCGGCACGGCCCGCATTTCCAAGCGGGCCCCGTCCTTGAGGAGTAGGCACATGTCGCCCCAGGCGCCGAAGCCGCGGGCCACCGCCCGCACCTCCTTGATCTGGCTGAAACTGATCTGGCTGCGATCCCGCCCCAACCAGCCACCGCTTACGGAAACGCGGCGGTTGGTGATGGTGAACCGCAGCCACAGGGCCCGCACAATGGCGCCCACGGCAAAGGGCAAACCGATCAAAGTGGCCCCGAAAATCAGGTTCACGATCAGGTCACCCCTGGCCGGTCCCCCCTCATAAAAGAGCTCTTCATTCAGGCCCAGACTGGGGGACGCCGTCATTACTAAGACCTGCTTGTTGCATCAACACCCACCATTCTCTCAGGAGATCGTGGGGATCGACTTGGACCGCCTCCGGCCGCAGGCTGAGGAGCAACCAATGGGCTCGGCTCGCCAGCTGGGAAGCTGTCCCCTGGGCCCCCTGCAGAGCCCATTGGGTAAAGGCATCGTGGAAAAGTCTTCGCAGGCGATTGCGAACCACCGCCCGCTTGCTCACCTTGGTGCTGATCACCACGGCAAAACGAAAATCCTGGGCCCCTGGGCGTAGTTCCGGCTTGAGCAGCTCGGGCTTGGGGGGCACCACCCGCAGCAGCAAGGGGCCTCGGTTATGGGCACGGCCCTGGCGATAGAGGTAATCAAATACCCCTCGGCCCCTCAGGCGGTGCCGTTGGGGCAGAACCACGGCAGCTGGGGAAGCTCAGACCGCCAGACGGGCACGGCCGCGGCGGCGGCGGGTGCGGATCACTCGGCGACCGGTGTGGGTGCGCATGCGCACGCGGAAACCGGACACGCGCTTGCGCTTGCGGCTGGTTCCTTCAAGGGTGCGCTTGGTCATGGCGGTGGACGGTAAAGGGTGGCTTGGAGCCAATCTCCAAGCCTATCAGCCAGGCCCCGGGTTCAATTGGTTATTTCGATCACCCAACTGCCTAAATAGCCAGCCATGGGAATGTCCCCAGGGGCCTGGGCCAAGGCATTGAACTGATACATGCCGCTGTTGAAAGGGTTGGGAACGGTAAACACCACAGCGATTGATTTATCAGGGGGCACAGGGGTTGTGGGGTAAATATCAATGCGTTTGCCGTTGTCGGTGAGCTTCACCTCTGCTGGGATTTTCTCTTCACATTTAGTGCGCTTAGCATAGCCGCCAACATTGCAATATTTGAGACTAACCTTCTGGATATCAATCGAAGTATTGAAGTAACTGGGCACAGTAATAGACAACTTAAGAATCGCCGCCTTGCGGTCCTTGCCCCTCAGCACCAGGAAGTATTCCGCCCAACGATTGCGCTCGGTGTCGGAAACGTAGTAATAGAGCTTTTTGAAATCCTTGTTGCTGTCCCAGCGGAATTCCAAGATCGAAGGTGTGCCCACGGAGCCCTGGGCCTTGGCCCCTTGGCGGGCGAGCAGCGCACCGCTGCCCAAGGCCAGCAAACCAGCGGCGGCAAGACCCGCCAGCGGACGAAATAAACGGGCCATTAAAGCCTCCAAGAAAGTGGCTTGATTCTTATTAGAGCGCCCCGGCCCCTTGGGGGGGCTTGGGCCGGCCCCAAATCTGTCAGTTGTGACTGGATCGGTCCGGTCGCAGCCGTTGGGCCTCCCTCAGGTAGGTGTGGCAAAGCTCCTGGGACTGCGGCAGCCAGGCTTGCACCTTCACTCGGATGCACCTGGGCAGGTCGCCCACCACCGCCATCTGCTGGCAATCCAACAGGGCGACTTCGTCCCAACCAGGCAACTGGCGGGCCACGGAGGCCGGGAACAGGGCATCGAGGTCGGCGGTAACGGAAAAAATCGCCGTCAACACCTGCTCCCCCCCTAGGCCATTGCGGCTCACCAGGGTTTCCATCAATTCTCTTACAGCCTCGCCAATGGCGGCCTGGGTGTTGGCCGGCACCGTGGTGGCCCCCCGCAGGGCCCGCAAGGTAAGGGTGGTCTCACTCATGGCTGGAATAGCCAGAGGGGTTGTCCCCCCATCCCGAATTCGAGCTGAAGCTGCTGGCGCAGGCGCTGCCACAGACCGCGTTTTTGCTGGCCCACGTTGACCGGTTTACTGCGCTCCTCATCCAAGCCCACCAGCCGGGCAGCCTCCCGCCGGGCGGTGTCCTCATCGCCAAGCAGATCCACCAGGCCCAGCTCCAGGGCCTGGGCCCCACTAAAAACGCGGCCATCGGCAAAGCTGCGCACCGCTTCTTCACTAAGGCCCCGGCCTTCGGCCACCGCCCGCACGAATTGGCCATAACTGCTGTCGATCAGGGCCTGGAGGATGCTGCGCTCAGCGTCGCTCAAGGGTCGATCCGGGGAAAGGATGTCTTTGAAGACGCCGCTTTTAACGGTTTCAAAGCGAATACCAATCCGTTCCAGCAGTTTTTCGAGATTGTTGCCCCGCAGGATCACCCCAATGGAGCCGGTGATCGTGCCGGGATTGGCAACAACTCGATCGGCGGCACAACCCACATAAACCCCGCCCGAGGCGGAGATGTTGCCGTAGCTGGCCACAATTTTGCAGCCCTTGGCCTTCAAGCGCAGCAGGGCCTGGTGGATTTCTTGGCTGTCGCCCACCGTGCCGCCAGGGCTGTCGATCCGCAACAACAACACCGGAAAGCGTTGCTCCTCCACCTGGCGCAGGGCCTTGAGCACCCGGCTGCGGGCGGCTCCGGCAATGGGCCCCTCCAAACAGAGGCGGGCGATCCGTTTTCGCCGCGGGCGGCGCAGGGGCCAGGGCATGGCAGGGGGGAGCTAGGTATGGGCGGATCCTATGCAGCCCGCGCCCCTAGGCTCGTGCCCCCTGTAGCGCTGCGGTGCCTGCGTTATTGCGCTGGATAGCGATGTTGTTGCCCTTTGCCCTTTGGGGCACGGCAATGGCGGCGATGAAAGCGCTGCTCACGGAGCTGTCGCCCCTCACCCTGGCCTGGTTGCGATTGTTGCCGGCGGCAGTGGTGCTCCTGGCGGCGGTGGGGCTGATGGGGCGCCCCCTGGCGGTGGACCGCCGCGACTGGGGCTGGTTGTTGGCTTTTGCCCTGGTGGATGGGGCCCTATTCCAGGGCCTGCTAGCCGAAGGCCTGGCAGACACCGGTGCCGGCCTGGGCTCAGTGCTGATTGATTCCCAGCCGCTGCTGGTGGCGCTGCTGGCCCGGGCGCTGCTGGGGGAGGCAATCAATCCCTTTGGCTGGGTGGGTCTGTTGCTGGGGCTGGCCGGGATCCTCTGTTTGGGCTTGCCTCCGGAGGTGTTGCGGCATTGGTGGTTGCAGGGCCCCTCCGTGGCGGCCGGAGTCGGACTAAGCCACGGGGGACTACTGATGCTGCTGGCGGCAGCTGCCATGGCGGTAGGCACCTTGCTATCGCGCTGGGCCTGCCGCCACAGTGATCCCCTGGCTGTGACCGGTTGGCACATGCTGCTGGGGGGCTTGCCGCTGCTGGCGCTGAGCCTGGGAGGGCCCCTGGCCGATCCGCTGCGGCTCTGGCCCCAGCTTTCCCTAGCCCAGTGGGGGCTGGTGGCCTACGCCAGCCTGCTGGGCAGCGCCCTCGCCTACGGCCTGTTCTTTTGGTTTGCCAGCAGCGGTGATCTCACCGGCTTTACTTCACTTACTTTCCTCACCCCTGTATTTGCCCTCAGCACCGGCCTGGTGCTGCTGGGGGAACACCTCCAGCCCCTGCAATGGCTGGGGGTGGCCCTGGCCCTGGGTTCGGTGCTGCTGATTAACCGTCGGGCGGAGCTATGGCAGGCCTAAGGATTTTGCTGGTTTCCACCCCCTTAGGCCCCCTGGGCCAGGGGCTGGGGGGGGGGGGGGAACTAACCCTGGCGGGGCTGATCCAGGGCCTCGCTGGCCGCGGCCACCAGCTCAGCCTGATCGCCGCCGAGGGCAGCCAAATGGCTTTGCCCCCTGGGGTGGAGCTGTTGCTGGAGCCAGGCTTGCCCCAGCCCAGCTGGCAACACCAACAAAGGCAGGGGGCGATCCAGATACCTGTGGCTGCATTACTGCCGCGCTTTTGGGCCCTAGCCCTGGCCCTGCAGGACCAGTTTGATGCCGTGCTCAACCTTGGCTACGACTGGTTGCCCTTTTGGCTCACCCCCCAGTTCCGTACGCCGCTTTTTCATCTGGTGAGCATGGGCAGCGTGGCCGAGGCCATGGATGAGGTGATCGAAGCCACGGCGGCGGCCTACCCCCAGCGCCTCGGTTTCCATAGCGCCGCCCAGGCGGCGGACTTTCGTTTACCTACCCCCCCCCGGCTCCTGGCCAACGGCTTTGATTTCAGTCGTTACAGCTTCCAGGCCCAGCCAAAACCCCTGCTGGGCTGGGTGGGCCGCATCGCCCCGGAGAAGGGGCTGGAGGATGCCGCCCAGGCGGCGGCGGCCTGGGGCTGGCCCCTGGCCGTATGGGGGTTGCTGGAGGACCCGGCCTACGGGGCTGCGGTGGAGGCCAGCGTGCCCGCCGGCACCTTGCAGTGGCGGGGCTTTTTAGCCACCGAGCAGTTGCAGGCGCAGCTGGGCCAGTGTGCGGCCCTGCTGAATACCCCCAAATGGAACGAAGCCTTCGGCAATGTGCTGGTGGAGGCCATGGCCTGCGGGGTGCCGGTGCTGGCCTACCGCCGCGGGGGGCCAGCCGAATTGGTGGAGCCAGGGGTCACTGGCGCCCTGGTGGAGCCCGACCAGGTGGGGGCCCTGGGGGCGGCCCTACCGCAGGTGCTGGCCCTGGATCGGGCCGTGTGCCGCAGCCGAGCCCAGGCACGCTTCAGCCTCGAGGCCTTCGCCGAGCGAGTCGAGGCCTGGTTGCTGGAACCTGGCTAGCCTCAGCCCGGCTTAATAAATGGCTGCCCCCATGGATTCCTGCCCGGACACCCCCCCTGGCGAAATCCTGGTGTGTGGCCTTGGGGGGCTGGGCCAGGCCTGTTTGGCCAGCCTGATGGGATTTGATCTGCCCATCCGCTGCCTAGACCAAAGCCCGCCGGTGTGGGCAGATGGCGACCTAGGCCAGCGGCTGGAATCCAGGCTGGTGCTGGGGGACATGCGCCACCCCAAGGTGTTGCTGGAGGCTGGGGTAAGCCAAGCCCGGGCGGTGCTGCTGCTCAGCCAAGACAGTGGCGTGAATCTGGAGGCGGCCCTGCAGGTGCGGCTCTTAAACCCCAGGGCCCAGCTGGTGGTGCGCTCCAGCGCAAACGGCAGCAACCAGCTGGAGCGGCAGCTGCAAGCCCGGCTGCCGGGGCTGGCGATCATGGATCCCCAGCTGCTCACCGCTGGGGTATTTGCCAATGCCCTGCGCCCCGATGGCACCGAGGCGGCCTTTGAGCTGGAAGGGGATTTATTTGTGGTGCGCAGCAGCCTGCAGCAGCGGCCCGCCCGCCATGACCTCTTTGATCTGTTAAGCCGGCGCCAAAGGCTGGTGCAATGGTTCCCCGCCGAAGCTGGGCCCGCTGGCCCGCCCGCCAGCGGCTGGTGGGACCTCGATGGGCGCCCCGGGCCCGGCGACCGACTGCTCTGGCTCGAGCTTGCCAGCACCTTGGAAACCAACCCCCGTTCCCGGCGCCAACGGCTTGCCGCCGGCTGGTCTCGACTGCGGTTTTTGGGGGAGGGCTGTGGGGAATGGCTGCAAAGCCTTTTTAACCGCCGTAATCCTTTGCTGTTCTGGGGTTTAGGCAGCTTCATGCTGCTGGTGGCCCTAGGCAGCCACTGGTTTGGGGCTGGCTCGCCCCTGCGCGGCTTGATGCTCACCCTGGCCCTGATTAAGGGGGAATACCTAGACGCCTTCAGTTTCATCGTGCCCGCCGCCAGCCCCCAGCTGGGGCCGGCCAATTTCCCCCTGGCGGCCCTCAGCCTGGTGTATGCCCTGGGGGGAACGCTGCTCACCGCCTGGCTGGTGGCCTTAATCCTCGATCGCTTGCTGGCAGCCCGCATCGGCCGGCAGGAACCACGGCCCCTGCCGGCCCACACCCCCTATGTGTTGCTACTGGAGGGGGAACGGCTGGCCGAAAGGCTGGAACAGCATCTGCGGCTGCAGAAATTTCAAGTGGTGCGGGTACAAGGCCTTAGTGCGGATGGTGATCCCGAGGCGGTGGCTTATCGCAGCCTGGACCGCGCCCTTCGGGCCCTGCGCCATTGCCCCTGCCAGGCGGTGGGGGTGCTCTCCAACGATTTGATGGCCAATCTGGCCATCGCCCTGGAGCTGCAGGAGCGCTGGCCGGGGGTGCGGCTGGCGGTGCAGTCCCATTCCCTCTCAGAGACCAGCAACCTCAATGTGCTGTTTGAAGGAATGCAGGTAATCAACCCCCTAGAGGTGGCAGCCGATGCGGTGGTCGCCACGGCCCTGGGGGAGCGGGTGCGGGGGGTACTAAGGCTGGCGGAGGCAAATTTGCTGCTTACCGAATACCGGGTGGACACCGCCGACAGCCTCCACGGCCTGAGCCTGGCAGCGGTGGCCGGTGGCTATGGCCTGATTCCCCTGGTGCTAATTGGGAAGGGGGATCCCAAGTCGATTGCCCTGCCCAACCCCGAGCGGGTGCTGCAGCAGGGGGATCGCCTGGTGGTGCTGGGCAGTTTGGCGGCCCTGCGCCAGGTGGAAAACGGCAGCCTGCTGCCCCCCCGCTGGACCCTGGAGCTAAGGGGCTGCCGGAGCAATACCCCTCTTTTCGAAGCCCAATGGGCCTTGGCTCGCTTTCTAGGGGCAGCCCCAGGCGACATGGGCGCCTATCTGAACACCTCCGAAGGTCCCCAGCGCACACCTCCCCTCTATCAAGCCCCCGGCAGGTTGTTGGAACAGGCCCTAAACCGCTTGGGGGTGGACTGTGACTTGGTGTCTCTGGACACCAAGCACACATAGGCTGGCCAGCCAATAACTTCTGCCCCGTCCGTGACCCGTTCGCCACGGCTTCTTTGGCTGCTGGGGCTCACCGCAGCCCTGGGGGCTCTGTTGTTCATTTGGCGCCTCGGTTCCATCGGCCAGGTGGATGAAACCCCCGCCCTGTTTGCCGCTGCAGGGCGAGCCATGGCCGACAGCGGTGATTGGTTAACCCCCCGGGTTAATGGCCATCCGCGTTTCGACAAACCCGTACTTATCTATTGGTTAATTGGTGCCCTAAGCCTGCTGCCCCGCCAGTGGGACCCCCTGGGCAGCTGGGCCGCCAGCCTGCCCTCGGCCCTGGCGATGGTGGGGGTGATGCTGGCCCTGGTGCTCACAGTGGCCCTAGCTGGGGCTCCGGGCCAGGGGGATCCTTGGAAAGCACTTAGCGCCGGCCTTGCCTTTGCCCTCTCGCCCCTGGTGTTGATCTGGGGGCGGGTATCAGTGAGCGATCCCCTGCTTAGCGCCTGTCTGGCCCTGGCCCTGCTTGGGTTCTGGCGCAGCTACGCCAGGGGTTGTCGGGGCTGGCCCTGGGCCAGCTGGCTGGCACTTGGGCTGGCGGTACTCACAAAAGGACCTGTGGCCCTGGTGCTGGCTTTCGGCACCCTGGCCAGTTTTGGCTGGTTACAGCGGGATCTTCGCGGCTTGCAACGGGCCCTGGCCCCCAGCCGCGGCCTAGCCCTGAGCCTGGCGGTGGCCCTGCCCTGGTACGGACTCGAGTGGGCGCGGGAGGGAAAACCTTTCTGGGACAGTTTTTTTGGCTATCACAACCTGCAGCGCTTCACCCAAGTGGTGAACCACCATGCCGGCCCCTGGTGGTTTTACCTGCCGGTGTTGGTGATCGCCAGCCTGCCGGTTACCCCGCTGCTGCTGCTGGGGCTGGGGGAGGCTTTCCAAGGGGTACCCCAGCGGCGACCCCTGCCGCCAGCCGCTTCATTGCAACGGTTTGCCCTCTGTTGGTTAGTGGTGGTGGTGGGGCTGTTTTCGCTCTCAGCCACCAAACTTGCCAGTTATTTGTTGCCTGGCCTGCCGGCAATCGCGCTGCTGGTGGCCCTAGCCAGCGCCCCCTCCCCCTGGCTGGGACGGGCCCGCTGGGGATCGGTGGCCCTGGCCGCCCTGCTCGGGGCGGGCCTTGGGGCGGCACCACTTTGGGTTCCGCTTATCCATGACCCAGAGATGCCTGGGATGGCAGCCCAGCTACTGGCCTCCGGGGCCGTGCCACGCAGTGGCGCTTGTTTTTTACTGGCAGCCCTGGGGGGAGCTGGTTTTTTGCTCTGGCCTGGGGCTGGCCAAGCTGGGGTGGGGCCTGGGTGGCTTTTGGCCCTCCAGGCCCCCCTCATCCTTTGGCAACCCCTGGGCCTACAGCCGATCGCCGCATTGGGGGATCAAATCCGCCAGCGACCGGTCCGCCAAATCGCCGCCGCAGTAAACAAAACGATCAAGGCCGGCGAACCGCTGGTGATGGTGGGGGTCAATAAGCCTTCATTGCATTACTACACGCGCCAGGTGGTGATCTACGAAGGCAGACCAGCCTCGGGCCTCCGCAACCTCAGCGAGAGGCTTTCGGGGGAATCCCGCACCCTGCTTGTGGTTATCGATAGCACCACGGCGGCACTGCCCTACTGGCGCTCGGTGCCCCATGGCACCATCGCCCGCTCTGGAATTTATCAACTCTGGCGGGTGGGCCGGCCGGCCCTAAACCAAAGGGCCCTTGCCCTGGTCCGCCAAGGGGTTCCGTCCACCTGGCGCCTGCCCAACCCTGAACGCTATTGAGCGTTGCTGCTATTAAAGGGGCAATAACTGTTGGGTCAGTGTCAGAGAAGCTCACTTTTAGCGATGCAGAACTGGCCCGGGCCGGTTTATTGGAGGCGGCCTGGCGCCATCGGCTGATGGCAGAAGCAAGCCAAGCCAGCCCGCCCCTGGAACCCATGGCAGCAGCCCAGGCCCTAGCGGCTCTGCTGGAGCAACTGCAATTGCAAGACCCAAACCACCGGGAAAGCTGGTTACTGGAGCGAGGCCTCAAGGAAACGGATCTTCAGGCCATGGCCGAGCTACCCCAGCGCTGGCAAGGCTGGTGTATCAAGAGATTTACAGCCCAAGTTGAAACCGAATTTCTGCGGCGCAAGGGCGAATTTGACCAGGTGATCTATTCATTACTACGACTTAAAGACGGAGAACTGGCTTCGGAATTACATCAGCAACTAAGGGAGGGGGAGGCCTCCTTCGCTGAACTGGCCGGCCGTTATTCCGAGGGCCCTGAACAACGCAGCGGTGGCCTGGTGGGTCCAGTGCCGCTCTCCACTCCCCACCCGGCCCTGGCCCGGTTGTTACAGATAAGCCAACCGGGACAGCTCTGGCCCCCCAAGCAACTAGAAAGCTGGTGGATCATTGTGCGTCTAGAGGAATTACGTGGCTCCCAACTGGATGAGTCGATGGCGAGTCGGTTGATGTTGGAGCAGGGGGAAGACTGGCTCAGGAGCCAAGTCAAAGAACGGCTGACTCCCCATAATTCCACCAAAGATTTGTTGGCCGGCTGATTAGGAATGTCGCTTTCAGCTGCCCTTGACCTGCTATCTACGGTGGCGCCCTTTCGCACCTTGGGGGCGATGGAACAGGCCGACCTGGCCCCCCGGCTGAAGCCCCTTGCCCTGCGCCCCGGCGCCAGGCTCCACGGTTTTGATGAATTGCCCCCCGGCATCTTGATTTTGGTGGAGGGGCAACTGCGCCTATTGGGCCAGGACGAGCGCGGTGAGGCCTTCACCCTGGCCCGCTTGGATCCAGGGGCCATTGGTGGTTGGTTGGCATTGGTGCGCGGGGTGCCCGGCCAGGTGTTATCTGCATCTGTGGCCTGCCGCGGTTGGTTTCTGCCGGCCCAAACCTTCTTGGAGTTATTTGAAAAACAGCGCTCCTTTCAAGAATTTTTTGCCGATGGCGGCGTAGCCGAGCGCTATGCGGTGGTTTCAGCCTCCTCCCGTCCAGACCTGCCCCGGGGTCTTGCGCTGAGGAACTGGGCCCAGCAAGCAGCTGCCACCCCTGCCATCAGCCTTGGGGGCCAACAACCGGTGGTCCCCGAGGGCAACTGGTTGCTCAGCAATGATGCGGCCCAAGACCATGCCGTAGGTGAACAGCTCAGCCCGGGCCTGGTGCTTGAGCGCAAGGGCCGCCTGCCGATTCGTCTATTGCCCCTGCCCCAACCTTGGCCCCCCAGCAATGGCGCCCATACGCCCAGTGCAAAGCCCGATGCCCTGGTGGTGAGCCAAGGCGAAGTGCTGGAGCCGGAGTGGATTGATGGCAGCGAACTGGTGCCCCAGCTCCATCAGATGGAGGCCCTCGAGGATTGGTATGGGCGCCTTGGCGATGACGGCAGTTATCCCCAGGTGGAGGGCCAAGGGCCCATGGACGAACCTTTTGCTTGCCTGCGGATGCTGGCCCGCAGCTTTGATCTGCCGTTCCGGCGGGACATCATCCGACGCATCCTTGAAGATCAACTGCAACGGGCCGAGGGCAAGGGCATCGGCCTGCTGCAGCTGGCGGCGGTGGCGGATCTACTGGGGCTGAGGGCCTCGTTGCTAGAAGTGGCCGAAGCTGATGTGGCCAGGCTGCCCCTGCCGGCGGTGGCCTTGGAAAACGGCCATCCCCTGGTGATCTGGCAGGTGGATAACTCTGGGCTGCTAATCGGCGATCCCCGCGCCGGCCAACGGCGCTTGCCCCGCGGGCAATTAGCAGGGCTGCTCGATGAGAACGGCCGCATGGCGGTGCTCACGCTGGAGCGGGCCAGCTCCACCCCTAAGGCCCGCTTTGGCCTCTCCTGGTTTCTTCCAGCCATTCGCCAGCACCGCGGCATCCTTATTCAGGTGCTGGTGGCAAGCTTTTTTGTGCAACTATTTGCCCTGTTGAATCCTCTTTTGATTCAACAGATCATTGATGCGGTGATTTCCCAGGGAAACCTAAAGAGTCTCAATGTGCTCGGTTCCCTGCTGGTGGCCATGGCCATAGCTGAAGGCTTGCTCGGTTCCCTGCGCACCTATCTATTTAGTGACACCACCAATCGCATCGATATATCCCTCGGCTCCACAATCATTGACCACCTGCTGCGCTTGCCGCTGAGCTATTTCGCTAAGCGGCCCGTGGGCGAAGTGGCTAGTCGAATCAATGAATTGGAAAAGATCCGGCGCTTCCTCACCGGTACCGCTCTGACTGTGGTGCTAGATGCGGTGTTTTCGGTGATTTATATCGCCGTGATGTTGCTTTACAGCCCAATGCTCACCGCCTGGGCCCTTGGGGTGGTGCCCTTCTTCATTGGCCTCACGGCAGCAGCGGCACCAATCATCAGGGCCCAGCTGCGGGAGCAGGCGGAAGCCAATGCCCGAGTGCAAAGCCATCTGGTGGAAACCCTTGGGGGCATGGAAACAGTTAAGGGACAGGGGATGGAACTGCATAGCCGTTGGCGCTGGCAACAGCTCTATGGGGGCCAGATCTCGGCCGGCTTCCGCAATACCGTTACCAGCACAGCGGCCGGTTCCGCCTCCCACTTCTTTGAACAACTTTCAGGCTTGCTGGTGCTTTGGGTGGGGGCGGGCCTTGTGCTCCAGGGCCAACTCACCCTTGGCCAGTTGATTGCCTTCCGGATCCTTTCTGGCTATGTAACCGGACCCCTGCTGCGGTTGGCCACCCTGTGGCAGAACTTCCAGGAAACAGCTCTCTCGCTGGAAAGACTTTCTGACATTGTTGACCATCCCCAGGAGATTGAAATTGCTGGCGAGCAATTACCGCCCCTGCCGCCAGTCCTTGGGGCGATTCGCTACGAACGGGTCAACTTCCGCTTCGGCAGCAATGGCCCGCTGCAACTCTTGAATGTGGATGTGGATATTCCCGCCGGCAGTTTTGTGGGCATCGTTGGCAGTAGTGGCTCCGGCAAAAGCACGCTGCTGAAACTGCTCACCCGCCTCTACGACCCATTGGAGGGCACCATTCGCATGGATGGCTATGACATCTCCAAGGTGGATCTTTATTCGCTGCGCCGTCAAATTGGCGTGGTGCCCCAAGACAGCCTCTTATTCGATGGCACGGTGCAGGAAAACATCGCCCTCACCAGGCCAGATGCTGATTTTGAAGCCATCATGGCCGCCGCCAAGGTGGCCTGTGCCCACGATTTCATCCAGCAGTTGCCAGCCGGTTACAGCAGCTCAGTGGGGGAGCGGGGTGCCGGCCTTTCCGGGGGGCAACGCCAGCGACTGGCCATTGCCCGGATGGTGCTCAAACAGCCACGCTTACTGGTGCTGGATGAGGCCACCAGCGCCCTAGATGTGGACACAGAGCAACAGCTCACCCGCAACCTAAGTGAGGCCTATCGGGGTCGCACTGTGTTATTTATCACCCACCGGCTAGGCACCTTGCGCCACGCAGACCTAATCCTGGTAATGCATGAGGGCGCCCTGGTGGAACAGGGCACCCATGAGGATCTAATGGCCATAGGCGGCCGTTACGCCACCTTGTTCCGTCAGCAGGAGGCTGCCCTGGTATGAGCAAACTTGTACGCCGTGGTTCCAGCGACCTGCAGGATGTGAGGCTGCGGCCGGCACCCACCTGGAGTCGCACCCTGGTTTGGGCCCTGATCGGCACCGCCAGTTTTGCCTTTCTATTTGCCCTGTTCACCAAGATTGACGAGGTGGTGGTGGCCCAGGGGGACCTGGAACCCACCGGCACTGTGAAACCGATCAAGGCCGTGCAAGCGGCGGTAGTGGAGGAGGTTTTTGTAAAAGAAGGGCAGCAGGTGGAGGCGGGCCAGCCCCTGGTTCGCTTTGACACCGATAAATCCGTGGCCCAGCAAGGTAATGTGGGCCGCCAATTAAGCCTGGAACGCCAAAGATTTGGCCAGCAGGTAAGCAGCACCGAAGCCCGTTTAGACAATGTAAAAGCCAAACGCGAAAGCCTGGTCTCCAAGCGCAACAGCCAAACGCTTACCCTGCGCAACGAAGAAGACATCCTAGGTAGAATCGAACCCCTAGCCAAACAGGGGGGCATTCAAGTTGTCCAATACATGGAACAAAAAAATAAGGCCCAAGAATTAAGATCTGAAATCGCCCAAACAGAAGCATCCATACGCCAAACCGACGCAGAATTGCATGAAGTTCAATCTGATTTACTTAAACAAAGGAAAGAAAGCGAGCGGCAACTTTCAGACCTGGAACGTCAAAGCATAGAAGTGAGGGAGCAGATGCAAACGGAGCTGCTGCGCTCCCCCGTTAAGGGAGTAATTTTTGATCTGGTTACCAGCAGCAAAGGTTATGCGGTGGCGCCAAATGAAACAATAATGAATGTTGTGCCCTCTGACTCCCTGCGGGCCAAGGTGTTTGTAACCAGCAAAGACATTAGTTTTGTGAAGCTGGGCCAGGCCTCTGATGTGCGCATGGACTCCTACCCCTTTACTGAATTTGGCTCGGTCAAGGGAAAAGTAAGCCGGATCGCCAACGAAGCGCTACCGCCAGATCAACAAAACCAACAACCGCGCTTCCCAGTATTGATTGAACTTTCCAAGCAGGTGCTAACTAAAAACGGTCGTTCCTATTCCCTCAAGGCCGGAGAAACGCTTACAGCCAACCTCGTGCTCAGGGAAAAGCGGGTAATCACCCTATTAACTGATGTAATCGACCGGGCCTTTGATGCGCTGCGGCCGATCCGTTCCCCCTCCACTACCCGCTAAAAAAGTAAACGAAGAAACCTTTAGTTCATCTGTCTTTGGCAGAAGGAGCAGTGGCCCCAACGCTGCATTTCCCCCATGGGGGCCGGAGCACCGCAACGGCTACAGCTGCCCATGCCATGGCGATCCACCCGGCTGGGATGCTCATCCCAGCTGGCCTGATTGATATTGGTGGTTACCGCCGCCGCCGCTGGCGGTTGCCGCTGTTCCAGCTGCAGGTCCTTGAGGGGAAAGCCAGAGGCCCTCAGGGCGCCCAGCAATTGGTGGCGGCTGTAGCGCAGGGCCAACAGCCACTGGGGTTGCTCTACCCCCACCCAGAGAATGCCCCCCTGCAGCCGCAGCGGTCGGCAATGGGGGGCGAGCTGCGGGCCGGCGATCCCTGGCCAGGCCTGCCAAAGGGCCGCCAGGTGACCATCCCTACGCCAGTCCCGCTCCACCGCCTTCAGGCACTGGGCCAGGGCACTGGCGCCGGGGCGCGGCGCTGGCATCAGCACTGAAACCTGGCCCAAATGCCTGGTTTGACTGGGCGGAGCTATGGCCATGGTTAGAGGCTAAGGGGGGCGGCCATCCCTACTGGCCATGCCTCTAGGTTTCAGGGTCAAGGCTGGCTAGGGTCAGGGGGTTGCCGCTAGCCGCTGGCCCCATGGGCTTTTTTGACCGTCTGAGCCGTCTGTTCCGCGCCAACCTCAACGATTTGGTCGGCCGCGCTGAAGACCCCAGCAAGATCCTTGACCAGTCGGTATCCGACATGCAGGCGGATCTGGTGAAGTTGCGCCAGGCAGTAGCCACTGCCATCGCCAGCCAGAAACGTATTCAGAACCAGGCCGAACAGGCGGAAGCCCAGTCAAAAACCTGGTACGAACGGGCCGAACTGGCCCTCAAAAAAGGGGAGGAGGACCTGGCCAAGGAGGCCCTCAGCCGCCGCAAGACCTACCAGGAAACAGCCACCGCCCTCAACACCCAGCTGAGCACCCAGGCCGGGCAGGTGGAAAGCCTCAAGAAAAATCTGATGGCCCTTGAGGGCAAGATTGCTGAGGCCCGCACCAAGAAAGACATGCTCAAGGCCCGGGCCCAGGCGGCCCAGGCCCAGGAACAACTTCAAGGGGCGGTGGGGGGTCTGAACACTGACTCGGCCATGGCTGCCTTTGAGCGCATGGAAGAAAAGGTGCAGGCCATGGAGGCCCGCGGCCAAGCCGCCGCTGAAATTGCCGGCAGCGACCTAGATAGCCGCTTCCAGGCCCTTGAGGCCGGCGGTGATGTGGACAGCGAACTGGCGGCCCTCAAGGCCAGCCTCAATCCCACCCCTGTGGCCCTGCCAGACGAAACAAAAAAACCCCAGCTGCAGCCTGCCCAGGCGGCGGAAGTGGACCAGGAACTTGAACAGCTAAAGCGCTCAATCGACAGCCTCTAAACCATTTGATGGTCCTAGGGCTCCATACAATCTCCGCCTAACGCCCCTGCCAAATCCGTGACAGTTCACACCTTCAGCGACGCCAATTTCTCTGAGCTGGTGCTGCAGGCGGAGGGGATGGTGCTAGTCGATTTCTGGGCCCCCTGGTGTGGTCCCTGCCGGCTGGTGGCCCCATTGATGGATTGGGCCGCAGCCACCTATGGCCCCCAGCTGACCGTTGGCAAGCTGGAGGTAGATGGCAACCCCGCCATCCGCGACAGCTACAAGGTGCAGGGCATTCCCACCCTGATTCTTTTCAGCCAAGGCAAGGAGCTGGCCCGCCAAGAGGGGGCCGTGGCCAAACCCCAGCTCCAGGCCTTCCTTGATGCCCATCTCTGAGCGCCTGGGGCTGCTGGGCTCGGGCGTTTTCGCCCGGATGGACCAACGCAAACGCAGCTATGGCCTCTCAGATGCCTGCCAGGAGCGACCGCTCCTGGACCTCTCCTTGGGCAGCACTGACCTGGCGCCACCGCTGCCGGTGCTGGAATCCATGGCGGCAGCTTTGCTCGCCCCAGCCAGCTCCTCCTATTGCCTCAATGCCGCCACCCTGCCCTTCCGCGAGGCGGCGGCCCAGTGGGTGCAGCAACGGTTTGGCGTAACGGTGGATCCCCTGCGGGAGGTGCTGCTGCTGGTGGGTTCCCAGGAGGGCACCGCCCACCTGCCCCTGGCAGTACTTAATCCTGGCGAAAAAGCGCTGCTGCTCGACCCCGGGTACCCCAGCCACCGCGGTGGGGTGCTGCTGGCCGGGGGCGAACCAGTGCTGCTACCCCTGCGGGCAGACCAGGGGTGGCGACCCTGCTGGGGGCAGCTAAGCCCCAGCCAAATCGCCCAGCTAAAGCTGCTGGTGCTGGGCTTCCCCCACAACCCCACCGCCACGGTGGGGCAACAGCAGTGGCTAGAGGAGGCCCTCGCCCTGGCCAAAACCAGTGGGGCAGTGCTAGCCCACGACAACCCCTACGTGGATCTAGCCCTGGAGGGTCAAGCCCCCGCCCTGCTGTGCTGCGAGGGTTGGCGCGAGGCTGGCATTGAATTTTTCTCCTTCTCCAAGGGCTGGTGCTTGGGCGGCTTCCGGCTGGCCTTTGCCGTGGGGGCAGCGCCGTTGATCGAGGCCTTGGCCCAGGTGAAGGCCGTGGTTGATTTCAACCAATCCCTGGCCCTCCAGGCGGGCGCGATCACTGCCCTCCAAGAATTTGCCGATTGGCCGGCCCAGTTGCTGCCCATCTATCGCGCCCGCCGAGATGCCATGGCCACAGCGCTCAGGGCCCAGGGCTGGCAGGTGCCCGATGCCAGCATGGCTTTATATCACTGGCTGCCCCTACCAGAAGCACTGCTGGGCCTAGGCAGTGAAGCGGCCTGCGCTGAATTATTGGAACGCAGTGGCGTGGCCCTCACCCCCGGCGTGGGCTTTGGCCCTGGGGGCGAGGGCTGGCTGCGGCTGGCCCTGGTGGCAGAAGCAGCTGTGTTGCAGGAGGGAGCCGCTCGGCTTGGGGCTGCCCTAAGGCAATGGCCCTAGAGCAATGGCCCTAAGCCATGGCGGCGCCCTCCTGGCCCGCCAGCGGGGGCAGTTGCGCTTGCCCTGGCGCCTGCGGCTGGTGCCCATTTGCGGCAGCACGGAAGATTTATTAAGTGCCTGGCTGGCCACGGGGGTGCCGTTGCCGGTGGCGGTGCTGGCCAGGCGCCAACGCCAGGGCCGCGGTCAGCACGGTCGCCGCTGGCAATCCCCTGCCGGCGGGCTCTGGCTAAGTGCGGCGCTCCCCTGGGGCGGGGCAGCCCCCGAGGCCGAACGCTTGCCGTTACTGGTGGTGGAGGCCCTGGCGGCGGAACTGCGGCTGCTGGGCTTGGAGACCAGCATCAAGCCCCCCAATGACCTGATGGTGGAAAACCGCAAGTTGGCGGGGGTGCTTACGGCCATCCAGTGGCGGGGGGGGGAAATCCGGCACGTGCGCTTTGGATTGGGGCTGAATGGCCGCCATCCAATCCGCCCCCCTGGCGTAACGCTGGAGCAACTGCTGGGCCCCCGTTGTCCCCCCTGGCCCTGCCTGGTGGGTCTTGGCTTGCGGGCCCTGGAACGGCTTTGTCCAGAAACCTTTGACCCAAAGCATTAATCAGCCCAGGCTCCCTCTGCTGCAGTGGCACCGCATATTCCCTGAAAGTTCAGCAGCCCCTGCCCCCGGTCCCCACCATGGAAATACCCCTTCTGCGCGCCTTGACCGGTCGCATACGGGTACCCGACTCACCCTTGAAAAGGTGACGGGAGGGGGAGCTAATCCCTCCCCCAATTAATTAAAGGTGGCTTAGTTCCGGCCTCAGGACAGGCTGAGCAAGCAACTGTGCTTTTTCAAAACCAGTTCGGTGAGCTTGGCCTTCTCGAGGGCGGAAAGCGCCTCAAGACTGCGCTGGGCCGAAGCCTTCTCCTCGGGGGTGCGGGCCTTGCCCAAAATTTCTGCAGACCATTTCTGGCGATCGGCATCGAGGGCCCTCTGCACTGCCGCCGTGGCAGCAGCTGGGCAGGGCCGCGGCGCCGTAGGGGCCGCGGCGGCCCTAGCGGCTCCCCCGGAATAAAGCCCAAGGGCTGCGGTGGCAGTAATCAACAGCGGCCGGATGCCAGCCATGGGGCCCCACGCAACCCACCTATCCTCGCCGCTAGCAGGGGCTGGCAGCCATGGGTGTGTTGTTTGCGTCGTTACTAGCATTGGCCCCCATGCCCGCCACCTTGGAAGAGGCCTGCGTTGAACTAGCCCAAAAAGTGGAGCTGGCCACTGCCACCGACGATCCCGCCCGGGTGCAACAGCTCAAGCTCTGGGGCCAGCAACGGCTGCTGCGGGCCTATGGCAGCGATGACTGTGGCCGCCGCCCATGAAGGCCCCGGGGTCCCCCAGGGGGGTGGAAGTAAATAGCAACGCCCATCCCCTGCGGCTATTCATGCGGGTGCTGGGGCCCGCCTACCTGGTGGCGGTGGGCTACATGGATCCGGGCAACTGGGCCACGGACCTGGCCGCCGGCTCCAGCTTTGGCTACCAGCTGCTGTGGGTGGTGGCGATCTCCAGCCTGATGGCGATGCTGCTGCAATCGCTCTGCTGTCGCCTCGGCATCGCCACCGGCCTAGACCTGGCCCAGGCCTGCGCCCGTTACCTCCCGGAATACTGGCGGATCCCCCTCTGGCTGCTAGCGGAAGGGGCGATTGTGGCCTGCGACCTGGCTGAACTGGTGGGCAGCGCCATCGCCCTGCAGCTGCTTTTTCAGCTGCCCCTGCCCTGGGGGGTGGCCCTCACCGCCCTAGACACCCTGGTGCTGCTGAGCCTGCAGCAATTTGGGATCCGGCGGCTGGAGGCCCTGGTGATCGCCCTGGTGTTGCTGGTGGGGGCCTGCTTTGCCGTGGAGATCCTGCTGCTGCAACCCCCATGGGGGGAGGTGGTGGCCGGCTTCATTCCCCAGGCGGCCCACTTGGGCAATAGCCAGCAGCTCTACCTGGCCGCCGGCATTCTTGGTGCCACGGTGATGCCCCACAACCTCTATTTGCACTCCTCCCTGGTGCAATCCCGCCACTGGAGCATCCATCCCCGGGCCCGCCATTGGGCCCTGCGCTATTCCAGCCTGGATGCGGCATTGGCCTTGGGCTTTGCCTTTCTGGTGAATGCCTCGATCTTGGTACTGGCGGGGGGCAGCTTCCATGGGCGGGGGCTGCCTCCGGTAACCGATCTGAGTGAGGCCTACCGGCTGCTCACCCCCCTACTGGGCAGCGGCCTGGCCAGCACCCTATTTGCGGTGGCCCTGCTCGCCGCTGGCCAAAGCTCCACCCTCACCGCCACCCTGGCCGGCCAGGTGGTGATGGAGGGCTTCCTCAACCTGCGGCTGCCCGACTGGCAACGGCGGCTGATCACCCGGGGGCTAGCCCTGGTCCCGGCCCTAGCCACGGTGCTGCTGCTGGGCGACCAGGCCACCAACAAGCTGCTGGTGCTCAGCCAGGTGGTGCTCAGCCTGCAACTGCCATTTGCCGTGATCCCCTTGGTGTGGTTTTGCGGCCGGCGGGGCTTGATGGGCGAACTGCAGGCCCCCCGCTGGCTACTGGGCTTGGCCTGGGCCTCCGCCGCCCTGATTGTGCTGATTAATGGCTCGCTGCTGCTGGCCCTGGCCCGGGGCCACTAGGGCCGATACAACTGGGCCTCTCGGCCCATACAGATGGGGGAATGGCAAAGGCCAAGGGCATGGATTAACGGCGGCTTAGGCCTCAGCTTTGCTTTGCTGGCCCTGGGGGCCGCCGGCGCTGGGCCGCCGCCGATTCCCGCCAGCGTTTCCGTGGCCGACCTGGGTAGCAACCGGGCGCTGCCACCGGAGCTGCGTAGCCATTTCAACCCCTTACCGCTGCCTCCCCCACGCCTGTTCTGGCTTGCCCCCAAGGATGGAAGCGGAGCCGAGCCCCCGTTGAATTTCCCCCTGGATCAAGCGGCCTGGGAGGTGAGCCCCTTTCAATGGCGCTATTCCGAGCAGCGCCGGGGCTGGCGCATGCATGCGGGGGTGGATCTGGTGGCCCCGGAGGGGGATCCGGTGCGCCCGGCCAGGGCCGGGCGGGTGCTGCTGGTGGATACGATTTCCGGCTATGGCATCACCGTGGTGCTGGACCACGGCGCCGGGCGCCAAAGCCTCTATGGCCACCTCTCGGCGGTGGATGTGGAGCCGGGTATGTGGGTGGAAACCAGCAGCTTGCTGGGCCGGGTTGGCCAAACCGGCCAGGCCTCCGGGCCCCATCTGCACTTCGAATGGCGCCAGCGCCAGGGGGATCAGATGCTGGCCGTGGACCCCTACCCCCTATTTGGGTTAAGTCCTCAGGCCCAGCCCATTAGCCGGCTGCCCTGAAAGAAAATGAAGGCCACCAGCCAGGCCAAGAGCAACGACCAGAACACAGATAACAAGGTGACCCCCCAGCGTTTTGACTCGCTGCGGATCACCGCCACGGTGGAAAGGCAGGGGGTGTATAGCAAGGTGAACAACATGAAGCTGTACGCCTGGGTCCAGGAGATGTCTCGGGCTAGGGCATGGCCCAACTGCACCGAATCTGCCTGGTTGTAGATCACCGCCAGGCCCCCCAGCACGATTTCCTTGGCGATAAAACCAAACACCAGGGCAACGGTGAGCTTGGGGTTGATGCCGATCGGCTGCAGCAGGGGCTGCAGGGCAGCACCTAGCAATCCGGATAGGGATTGCTCTGAGGCGGGGGCCACCCCAAAGGGCAAGTTGTTGAGCAACCAAACCGCCACCACCCCGAAAATGATGAACTTGCGGCTCCAAAACCAGAAATGCCGCACCTCTCCCCAGGAACGCCCAAACATCTGCTTGGGGGTGGGGAAGCGATAGGGGGGCAATTCCAAAACCAATGGTTCCCGAGAAGGGAACTGCCCCTTAAAGATTAGGGCGGTGAGTATTGCCGCCAGAAAACTAATCAGGTAAAGGCTAAACAACACCGCCGCCCCCTGCTTAGGGGCAAACAAGGCAGCGGTCATGAACAGGAATACGTTCAGTCGAGCTGAACAAAGGGAGAAGGGAATCACCAACATGGTGAGAATCCTTAAACCCTTAGAGCGCATCACCCGGGTGCCAAGGATCGCCGGCACATTGCAGCCGAATCCCATTAAAGAGAGCACAAAAGAACGGCCATCCAGGCCAAGCCGTTCCATCAGCGCATCCATCAGGAATGCCGCCCGGGAGAGGTAACCGCTGTCTTCCACCACGGCCATGGCCAGGAAAAACAGAAAGATCACCGGCAGGAAAGCCGCCACCGTGCCGATGCCCTGGTACAGGCCCTCCAGCAAAAACCCCCTCACAAAGGCCGGGGCCCAGGCCAATAGCGGGGTCAACACTGCACTGCCAAAGCCATCTAAGAGCTGGGCCAGCAACCCCTGCAGCGGCACCCCCAAGGCATAGATGGCCTGAAACATCAGGAACATCACCAGGAAGAAAAGCGGTAACCCCAGCAACGGATGCAGCAGGAGCTGATCCAGGCGCCGGGTGCGCTGATCACGCAGGCGCTCGGGGAGCTGCACACAGGCGTTCAGGAGCTCGGCCAAGCGAGCCTCCAAATCGGCCTCCCCGGCCCCCAGCCGCTCCTCCAGCCCTTCCGCCCGCCGCGGCGGGCCCGCCTGTTGGGCCAGGGCGGCGGCCATGGCCTGCTCGGCAGCATGGAAGCCATCGCCGTATTTGGCACTGATCAAGAGCACCGGCAGGGAGAGCCGCTGGCTGAGGGCCTCGGTGTTGATGCGTACGCCGAATCGCTTCGCCTCATCGCCCATGTTGAGCAGCACCAGGGCTGGCAAACCCAGCTGTTGCACCTGCAGAGCTAGGCGCAATTGGCGATCGATTTGGCTGGCATTGAGGATCAGCACCAGCAAATCCAGCGGGGTGCTCTCCAGGAAACGCCGCACGATGGCTTCGTCCTCCGACAGGCCGTGCAGGTCGTAGATGCCGGGCAGGTCAATCAGCTGGACGTTCTGACCTTGGAGCTGAACATTGCCCTGGTGCAGGTCCACCGTGAGCCCAGGCCAATTACCGATGGGCGAATGGCTGCCGGTGATGCCATTAAAGAAGGTGGATTTGCCGGAATTGGGCATGCCCACCAGGGCCATAGTCATGCCGCTTGGGGGGTAGTACGGGGTGCAATTCGAATGTGGTTGGCATCCACCCGCCGCAGCATCAATTCGGTCATGCCCACCCGCACATGCAGGGGACCGGCCATCCAAGCCCGGCGCAACAGGTGAATCCGCTGACCCTGGCCCAAACCCAATGCCTTAAGCCGCCGCATCAAACCGAGGTCTCCCCCCAACGACTCGATGGTGGCCGACTCCCCAGGCCGCAGGGCCGACAGGGGACTGGTATCGGACTGATGCCCCAACAAATCCTCTTGCAAACGACTCTCAATATCTTATCAGGGGTGTTCCTAGGTTCTGCCCATGGAAGGAGTGGCCATCAAGGTGCTGCCCCGCAGCAGTCGCAACCAGGTGCTGGGCCTGCGGAACGGGGCCGTGGCCATCAAGCTCCAGGCGCCACCGGTGGAGGGCGCCGCCAATGCAGCCCTAGTTAGTTATCTGGCCGCCCTGCTGGGGGTGGCAAAACGGGATGTGTGCCTGCTGCGCGGGGACACCAGTCGCCAAAAACTGATCTCCGTGGCGGGCTTCAACGCCCCAGCCCTGCGGGCAGAGTTGCTGCGCCACGGCAGCCCGGCCGCTGCGGCAGATCCCGATTAGATCCCCATTAGATCCCGATTAGCCATGCCACCGGCCAACGCCAGGGCCCTTATCCAGCAGTGGTGCCAGGAACAGCACGCCAGCGGCAGCCGCATCCTTGGGCTGTGCGCCCCACCCGGCAGCGGTAAAAGCTGGCTCTCCAGGCAAATAGCTGGGGTGGCCAGCCTTTCAATCGATGATCTCTACTGGCCCCAACCGCAACTGCAACAGCAGCAGCGGGGCCTGCCCGGCAGCCACGACCTGCCCCTGCTGGCCCAGATCCTTGACGACTTCCGCCGCCACGGCCAGGCCGAAGCCCCCTGTTTTGACAAAAGCCTGGCCGGCGGCGCCGGCGACCGCCGCGGCCAGCGCCAGCTCCAGGGCGAACTGCTGCTGCTGGAGGGCTGGTGCGTGGGCGCCCGGGGGCTGCCCTTACTGGAGCCCTACGCCCCGATCTGGGCCAAGCTAGATGGCCTTTTATTGCTCGAACCGCCAAACCCTGGGAGGGTGCGGCGCTGGCGCCTGCAGGCGGAGGCCCGCCAACGGCGGGCCGGGGGCGGCGCCCTTTCGGCCGGCGCCGTAGGGGCAATGCTGGAACGCTTTTACAAATGCTTGCCCCCAGAAACCTGCTTTGCCCCCCTGCTGGAGGCACCGGCCCTGCCCAGCTGGAGCCTGCAACTCGACTACCAACGGCGACCGCAGGGG